>Ga0114963_10000075_pt1 | contig 57279 bp, 78 predicted proteins | sample C_131016_EF_Meta_FD_87019 | JGI IMG/M metagenome (GOLD analysis project Ga0114963, IMG submission 87019) | Freshwater microbial communities from Lake Croche, Canada to study carbon cycling - C_131016_EF_MetaG | ecosystem: Environmental > Aquatic > Freshwater > Lake | place: Lake Croche, Canada... | reverse complement strand
GCGGCTTTTAGTTTTTCGGTGTCACTGAATTGATCAGGATTTTTTACAAATGCTTGAGCAGTGGTATTCCAACCTTTATGAATAGCATCGCTAATGGCTTCAATATTAGTAACACCCTTGTCAATCATTTGTTTAGCATAAGCCGCTGACTTCAAGTTTGCTTGCCAGCCAAATGTATTACCTGGGGTACTACGACCATAATGATAAGCATTATCTAATGCTTCATCGCTGATGGTGGCCAGTTGTTGTATAGATAGACCAGTCGAGCCTTCCGCCACACCATGCAAATATTTGTTAATCCTTGCTGCCCAATCTGCTTCTGGATACTCGTCATTAGCCACAGCGGCTTTGCCATCTGTTTGGGCCCACTGGACCAGTTGTTTTTGAAGCTCCGGTGATAACCTTTTTAGCATTGGCTCAATGTCTAAATCACGTTCTTGACGCATTAGATCATCGAGCATTTTGAATGCATCATCGATACTATGATTGAAATAACCTTCCGCCAGTTCTTTTTCATCAGATTTTTTACATTGGCATGGAGTCTGTTTACAAACATTACAAGCCTCTTTCATGTCCTGATATTTTGTCATCAAAACATCTTCTAATGTTGAAGTTTCTAAAATAAATTTGGTTTTCATTTTTTGGTAGTCCTTTTAATTGGCTTTTTAAATAAATTTTGTGGTGGAGCTGCTGCTATACTAACACTGGATGAAGAACTTGCGTCTGCGTCTTCGCCAATCTTTTCACAGCTACCTTCTTCTCCGCGTTTTTTGCCTGGAACTTTTCTAAAACCTGTCCAGCACTTGTTGTAGATTTTACTATTACCGTGAGCTTCACACATGCCACAGTCTGGGCAAACTACTTCCATCTCTATACTTTCATTGTGTTTCTTCTTACCAGCACAGTGGGCCTTTTGTGAGAATCCTTTGGGGTGACTGCAATTGATACTGCTTTTGTATTTTTGACTCCACTCTTCCGCCACACCTTGCTTGCCACCTATCAGCCAAACTTTAGCAGGTAATCCTTTAACATAATTTGCTGTGCCCAATCGTGTTTTGCCACCTATTAACCACAGTCCTTGACTTGTTTTTAGTATGATAGGCATTTCTACTTGACCTTTATCAAACAAATCATTTACTCTTTTTTCTTTTGCTGGACCTATAGGACCTTCGTGACCAGTAGGTGCTAAAACTTTTTGTAAAGCTGCTTTATCAAACGGAGCATTTCTTATCTCATAGGCATGGTCGGGTGGCACTACAACTGCCTTACCATTTTGAACTGCTTTTAACCATGCATCTTTGTTAGGAAAATGTTTTTGATAATACTGTCTGACATCAACCGGGACTTGTTTCATCTTGGATTGTTCTTCAACTTCGTGCCATTCAAAGTCAAAATTGGGTTTAACCCAATTTATTTTCTGTAAGCCTTCCGCCACACCTTCCGCCTCATAATCTTTGTAGTCAAGGTTAAGGGCATACTTGATATACTTGGGATTGTTCTTTAATACAGTCTTTAGTTTGTCCATACCGGCGTCAGTAAATGTTTGTGCCTTATGATCCCACATACCTGGAATGTCACTCAAATCACTAACAATATTTTGTATCCGACCTTTGATGTTATCGTCAATGCCAAACAAGCCTTCCGCCACACCTTGCTGAAACTTTTTAGCATCACGAACCTGAGGAATCTTTTCGCCTGCTTTTAGTTTATGGCTAATATTTTTGTCCATAGACTTTTTGAAGCCTTCTTCGTCGCCATTGTCAAACGCATCATCTGCTTTACGACCATGATAGTCAGCAACAGCATTGTGATACATAGACTTCAAGCCTTCCGCTACACCTTTATATCTTGCTTCCGTATCTTTGTATTGTAATAGCTCTCGTTGAGCTTGTGCTAGGATAGATGATGCTAGTTTGCGCGTTCCAAAATCAGAATCTGGATCATCCAACATTTGTTGCGCTAGTTCAATTTCACGCTTTACTTTATCAACATTGTTGGTAAAACCTTCCGCCACACCTTGCTCTGAGCGTGAGGTTTCCATAACCGGCATTTTTTTTGTTTTGATTGGAATCTCACCAAATTTTAAAGCTAATGTTGTTTTAAAATGCTCAAAATCCTTAGACGAAGCAAATACCAGTTGATTGTTCTTGGAATATTCATGTGTCCCAGAATTTATTTTTAAAACATAACTGTTGCTATCCTCACCCACATACTCAGCAATACCATAAAAAATTATAATCTTGTCTGACATTTTATTGGCCATTGCTAAGATGCATTTGGCATTGTCCTTGGGAGACGATAAATGTTGTTTGTAATTACCAATCCACTGAGAAAACTCAGACCCTTCTTTGGTGGACTCAAACATCATTGCTGGCCACAAATAGTCAGACCTTACATCAAACCCAATACCGGCCCAGGGATTTTTATCTAGATTTTGTTGGTTTTTTTTAGAAACTTCTGTTGTTTCACTCAAGGCTCGAGCAATCATTTGCTCTGCCGACTCTTCATCAAATGCTGCGGGAATTGCCATCTCTGGCTCAGAATTTTTAGACATTAATTCATATTCTAACCACTCACAAACTGTTCTAAGATAATCATTGGCTAATGTGATTTTTTCACTTGCCCAGGCATCAATACCATCTTGTTCACTAACCTGTTTTAATAGTTTGTGAAGTTTGATGGCATTGGCGGCACTGTGATAACACTCTTCTCTAGCCATTTGAATTTCGTGGTCAACATGCATGACATGCGCGTCATCTGCAATTTGACTTTCTTTAATAAAATCGGTGGTCTTCATAGGTTTTTCTCAATAATAGTATATTTATAGCTTATGCAAATTACTTGCCTTCAGCTTCACTTTTACAGCCTTCCCAGAAACTATTGCTATTGCCATATGGACATTGGTTAGGATCAGTAATACCCCAGGCTTGTGCCCAAGCATCACCAGCTTGATGTCCACTGCAATCTTTGGTACATGGATAACCTCTATACATTAAATCGGCACCCTGCTCTTTAACTTTGCGCTTTTTAGTTTTGATAAATTCTTTTGCTCGCATAATGTATTTATAGCGATAGCAATAGAAAAGGGCAATCCTTCACAAGATGCCCTTTTAATATTAGCCAAATTAAAATTACGCCTGTTTTTGCTCTTCAGGCTTAGCTAAACTAAATTTAGGCATTTCATTTAAATCGCCCTTATATTCATAATGCCCAACGTGATTTAATAGGATCTTGCTGTGTGCCCAAATCTCACCACCCAATTCTCTCCAACGACGGCAGAATAACCAGTCCTCGCTTAGATAGTGACCTTTAGCATCAATCTTACAATCAAAGATTGCATACATATTTGGCTCATGCTCTTTGCCAATCCCCACATCATCCACATATTTGCTGTCTGGATGAGCTTGAATTAACTTTTCATAAACCTCACGGCGGAATAACAAAAATCCTGTTCCCGCAGTATCAACTGTAAAAATATCACCTTGGATTCTAGTTTGTGGCAATAGATTTATCACATATTTTGAAGGGATTGACTTCTTTGGATAAAGCCCAGCAACAACATCCTTTTCACAACTAACTAGTTGAAAAATTGATTCTGGTTGAAATCTGATATCAGCATCAATAAACATAAAATGTGTTGCATTCTTATTGCCCATCATTTTAGCCATCAAATTATTCCTACCACGCTGCACTAGACTTTCATTGACCATTGTGTCTAAACTCCAATTGAGTCCATGTTTTGCTGCTAATAGTGTAAATCTAAGCAAACTGGTCATTGTGGGCTCACTAACCATACCACCATAACAAGGCATACCAATATGAATATGATATCTACTAAAATCATATGATGCTGCTCTAGCATCTTGATTATTTTCTTCAGGTTTAGCTTGATTGGCTTCGGGTCCTGATTGTTTATTTTGCAATAGGACGTTTTGAATTTTTTTAGCCACTTCATCGGCATCAATGCCAGGGGGTTTGATATTTTCTTGAGTCATTTTAAATAATTGAGTGTTTAGTTTTCAGCTTGATCTGCAATAACCTCTACCACAGTACCAGTTGATATTAGTGATTGTACAACTTCTTCTAAACTTTGTACAGTGTCTGCATCAATTAATTCTGCAGATTTATCATTATCTTTAACCAATTTGCTCAATTTAATAATTACCATTTGTTCGATTATTTTGGCCATATTCGTTCTTTCTTGAATAAATTTATTTATTGATGTTCAGATACTGAGTGAATATTTGTTACACAACCAGGCTCAATCAATTCAAGCATGGTGACAATATTTTTATCATTTGAATAGAACCATAAATTCCATGCACTGTCATATGGTGTACTCAAATTCCTCAACACACTGGGGGAAAGTTTAACTAAATCCCCCAAATTAATCAAATAATTTCTAATTGAGATCTTACTGTCATTGGCATACCTACCATCTTTAAGAATAATTTTATATTCATAACCATTTGATTTTGTCAGTAATACTGTTCCAGATTTTAATAAATCAAAACACTCTCTATCTTTTGGAGCAGTTAATTCTAATAGATTATTTTTTTGATCAATTAAGTTATTGGCGATACCATATAATATATCCTCCGATTCCGCATATATGGATATATATGGTTCCTCAACTCTAAATTTGATATCTTTTTGATTTTCCAATTTGATAGTTAACATTTCAGCAAGATGATCTACATTGACTGATTCAATCTGTGATTTTTTTGCTCGCCAACTACCGGCATAATTGTAAACACTTAAAGATTTTCTATAATCTAATATGCTTTCAATGTCTGATTTAAGATTGGCCACTGATAGACATCTGCCACCAGGACAAAAATATTTCAAACTAAAACAAAATCTATTATAAAATCTCTTTCTAGTTTCTTTAACAATAATTTTATTGTTTAAACTTCTCCAGTTGAATTTCAACATAGTTAGTTTTTGATCTCGTCGTCAGTTTCAAGTAATGGAACTTCTTGAACTATCGCAAAGTCCACAACACTGTCATTGATATCAACCACAATTGTTGATCCGTCAGTGACACCACCAAACAATATCTTCTTACTAACTGGAACTTTGATTAAATCATTGATTACCCTTGCTAGAGGTCTCGCACCCATCTTACTATCAAAACCCTTATCAATTAAATGATCGACAATGGCTGGTGACAATTGTAATTTGATTTTCTTTTCATGTAGAAGATCATTAGTTTCTGCCATGAATTTATCAACAATCTTACGCATACTTTCTTGATTTAATTTGTTGAATTTACAAATACCATCTAATCTATTTCTAAATTCAGGCTTGAAAAAATCCTTCACTGCCTTGTCATCTTCGCCAGATTTTTCCAAAGTTCGACCAAAGCCAATATTGTTGCGCTCATTGTCACTTGCACCCAAGTTACTTGTTAAGATAATAATAGTATTTCTTGCATCAGCTTTTTTCCCATTACTAGCAGTAATTGTTCCCTCATCCATCAACTGTAATAAAATGTTACTGACATCTGGGTGAGCTTTTTCAATTTCATCAAACAAAATAATACTATTAGGACTTTTCTCCAAAGACGATATTAATGCGCCACCAGCCAAATTACTATCATCATAGCCCACATATCCTGGGGGAGCACCAATCAACTTGGCCACACTGTGCTTTTCTTGAAATTCACTCATATCAAATCGAACTAATTTCATTTCCAAGTGCTCACTTAGTAATTTAGCAAATTCACTTTTGCCAGTACCAGTGGGACCTAGGAACAGAAAACTGCCAATTGGCTTATTCAATGATTTCAACCCTGCTTTAGCTACATAGATTTTTTCTAGAACAGTTTCGATAACTTGATTTTGACCATACAGTTTTTGTTTAATTTTTTCCTCTAAGCCGATTAGATTATTACCAGCTTCTTCACCAATTTGATTCACAGGTATTTTAGTATACTTGCTTAAAATATTAACAATATCACTGCGATCGATTACGAAATCTCCTGCCAATATCTTTTGTTGGGCACATGCAGCATCTATTAGATCAAGTGCTTTGTCGGGCAGTTTTTTATCTGTTTGATATCTGACACTGAGATCAACGGCTGCTTCGATTGCACTATCACTAATATGTCCTTTATGAAAGGATTCAAAATGTGTTTTCAATCCCCTCAAAATATCTTTAGCTACGCTTGGACTAGGCTCTTCAACGGTAAGCCTATAAAACCTACGCATTAACGCACGATCCTTTTCAAAACTCTGTGTATATTCTTCCCAAGTAGTACTGGCGATCACTTTAATTTTTCCTTTGGCTAGTGCTGGTTTAATCATATTACTGAAGTCAACGCTGCTTTGTTGTCCCGACCCCGCACCACGCATTTGATGTGCTTCATCAATGAACAATATACAATTGCCTTTTAAGGTCAATGCCGAAATAATGTTATTGATCTTTTCTTCAAACTCTCCTCTATATTTGCTACCAGCTAACACACTACCAATATCTAAATTGTAAACAATATATGACATGAGATAGTGCGGGACATGGTTATTAACAATATTAAGTGCTAGTCCTTCTGCAATAGCGGTCTTACCCACACCTGGGTCGCCGACCATTAGCACATTACTTTTATTCCTTTTAGCTAAGATTTGAACTATTTCATCAATTTCGTTAGTTCTGCCAATCACAGGATCAATTTTTCCCTCTTTGGCTAAGTCATTGAGATTTGTACAGTACTCTGCTAAAATCTCATCTATTTTATGGATCATTGCTGATTTTTGTCCATCAGACTCTTTATAGTTCTTGTTATAGTGTTGTACAAAGTTTGCTTTATCGATTCCATATTTTGCTATAAAGTAACCAGCATAGCTATTAGATTCAATGCTCATACTTAGAAAAATATCAATGATTTGTATGCGTGTTCGACCACTAAACAGAATCTGAGTCAATGCTCTATTAAATACTCTTTCCAATGCATGAGTCTTTTTTGGTCCAGTTGCTATGGAATTTTCATGTTTAATAATATAAGTTTGGCTATCTAAATATTGTCCCATCTCATCAACCAAACCGTTATAATCTACACCAAAACTTATCAATATATTTTTAAATGGTTCAAATTTAATCATACTTAAGAATAAATGTTCCAAAGTAACATATTCGTGATTGTATGTTTTTGCAATATCGGTCGCACTAGTTACAATAGACTCAATTTCTGAATTGGCATTGATCATAAATTTTTATCGTTTCTTTATAGTTTTGTTTTAAGTTCGTTGATTAAATTAATTTTTTCTCTGTCTAATCCTGATGGAATAATCACATTGGCTTGGATTACAAGATTGCCCTTAATGGGTTGATCTACAGCCCAAATGCCTTGTCCTTGAATAACAAATTTGGCGCCATATTGTGTTCCTGGAGGCATGCTCCATTCAAACTGTCTACCATCCAATCCATCAACAATAATACTTTTTCCTGTGATGGCATCCAAACAATCAATTTGTGCGGTATAAACTAAATCAATACCATCAATTTGAAATTTAGGATGTGGTAATACTCTAAACTCAATGAATAAATCTCCTGGCGGAAGATTTTTATCTGAATTATCACCGTGACCAGCATATTTCATTTGCATGCCAGTACGCACACCTCTTGGTATATCCACAGTCAATGATTGTCTTTGATCATTTAGATGTTTTACACTGATTGTTTTTTTCTGAGAGGACAAAGTGCTTGGCAAGTCTACATCAACTACAACTCTTAGATCTCTATTTTTTGGACGTTGACCAAATATATCAAATGGATTCCCACCTTGAAAATGTCTAAAAATATCACCAATATCCTGTGGACCACCGCCGCCAAAGCTAAAGTGAAATCCTCCCGGAGCACCGGCATTTTGAAATGGGTTGAATTGTTGTTGGTGCATTTGCGCACGTTTTTGTGGGTCACTCAGCACCCCATATGCTTCTTGAATTTCTTGGAATTTTGTTTGATCCCCGCCACGATCTGGATGATGTTTCATTGCTAGGCCACGATAGGCCTTTTTGATGTCATCATCAGTCGCTTCAGGACTAACACCTAATGTTTGATAATAGTTTTTCATGTTAACCTCTAGAATAATAACTTACTATTCTATATAGTTTTTGATCTAAGGTCAATGATTATTTTGATTCAGAATCACTGGAGTTATTTGTTCCGCTCAATTTTTCCTGTGTGCGACCATAAGCAGCAATACCCAAAACAGCACCCATTGCAATGTGATACAAGCCAGCACCCTGCAAAGTTAAAGGACTCCATTGTGTTTGCACAGATCCGTGACTAATAGACTGTAATAAACTCCAAAGAATAGGAGCCAATACAAAATCAAAAATACATGTGGCCATGTAAGTCCAACCCATTGCGGGCCTCCATTTTGAGTTCATCCAATCTTCTCTTCTTTTTTCTGAATTGATTTTATTATTTTGACGGGGCATTGCCATAGTTTCTCCGAAATTCAATAGTATTTATTATAAAACTTGAATAAATTTATTCAAACTTAAACCGCAGTTATGCTCCAGCTCACAGTATAATTTGAAAGACCACCTGAAATTGTGAATGTACCACTTCCAGCCCCCGTAGATCCTGGTTTTACAATTAGACTAACAGTAGTAGATGCTAGTCCGGGGTCAGTACTACCAGAAGCTTTCATTTGTATGCTTTTAGTCTGTACAGATGGTGCTCCTGTTCCGATATACGCCAGCCAACCTGTTGGAGATACAGACCCAACGCTAACAGTAACTAGCCCAGGACCGTTCGCGCCGCTTAAACTAATACTCCATGATGATTCTGCATTTTTTCTAGGCTTTGGATTGCTTGGTGAAGTTAAAGTCACATTCTTCTCTGCATTTTGTATCTTAAATTTAAATGTTGGTGGGGTAGTATATGTTAGTACTAAGTTAGTTGTAGCTCGCCCACCACCGTTATCAGTCCAAGTGGCAATAATAGGAAAAGTGAGTGTTCCAGACTTGGGCCCACCAACCAGCGAGCTCCATTTTATACCAATTACGCATTTGTTATTGTCGGAAAGTGTGTTTACTAATGTAGCACCTAAATCCCAAGTAATTTTATAATTTCCCACATTGTTTAAATTTGCCGTAACGGTGTTCGAATCATTAAACACCGCAGTCAGTGGATATTCATTGAGAATAAAAGTTGGTGGCGGTGGCGGAGTTTTATTTTTAATTGTGATATCGGGAGTACTAGCTTCCACTTTCGATGCTTGAATTCCAGTTGTTAACTCCGCTTTGAATTTTTTGTCAACCCCGTAAATGGAATCAATGACTGTGGTTTTTGTAAATGTATAAGAATAGGGATCACTATCTGTTGTTATAGGTCCAATGATATTACCACCTTGAGAAAAGTCTTGACCAAGAACTCCGTTCAGAGTTACATATAACTGAGTACCAATTGGAGCGTTTTTCGCAGTAACTGTGAAATTTATTGAATCGCCTTCAAAAATCTCTTGGTTATTGACTGATATAGTATAGGATGGAGGATCTTTGCTCGTATCGTTGATTTTCACCTCTGGTGCTTTAGCCTCCAATTTGCCAGTAGTACTACCAGACCTAAGTTCAAATATTATATTTTCACCGGAATCTGTGCGTTGATCTTTTACTATAACCAAAGTTTTATTAGCTGTCCCCGTATCCGACCCTTGTGGGACTTTGAAAATAATTTCCCCCGAATTTTCATTACCAGTAAAATCATCTGCTGAGCTTGTTCCCGAGTTTACCCAAAACAATTTTGCCCCATCATCAACATTAGTAGCTGTGATATTATAGGTTACACTGCCGCCTTCATCAACACTACTAAGATTTTTATCCACAGTTACAGAATAAACTGGGGCTGGTCGAATACTGGTATCCCGAACTATTACTGCGTCGGCTGTTTTCACTACCTTTCCCAATTCATTGGTATACCTAAGTTCCAATATTATATCTTCATCACCTTCAGTCGATAAATCAGGTTTTAATTTTAAAGTAATGAAGGAAGGAGGAGCGTTTGTTCCCCCTTTAATAGTAACTTCTCCCGTATTTTTGCCATCAATAAAATCACTTGCTTTAATTTTTCCTATATTATACCAGGTAAGATTTAGATCAGTCGACGCATTTGTTGCAGTAAGTTTATATGTTACTTGATTGTCGTCAGTCTCATTGATAATTTTTTTATCTGGTTCTATAGTAATCTGTGGAACAACATCTTTAACAAGCACCACACCTGCTGTTGATTCAAGTTTGCCTGTAGGCCCTCCTGATGATCTAAGTTCCAATATTATAGTTTCATCGCCTTCAAAATAAAGAAAATCTTTTGACAGTTTTCTTTCAATAGTGGCAGTACCATTATATGATTCTGGAGGAACTGAAATGGTGAAAAACCCTGAGTTTACATTGTCGGAAAAATCGGCCGCCGAAGTTGTTCCTTTGTTTGTCCAATAAAGAGTTGTGCCATTTGGAATACTAACTGTTGATACGATATATTTTACAACACCATCTTCATCAACACTTGTTGCGCCGTTATCTACAGATATATTATAGGATATTGGGGGTGTTATGCTGGTATCGGCCACAAGAACCGGATCTGCATTAATCACCAATGCTCCGTATCTAAGTTCCAATATTATATTTTCAACACCTTCGGTTGTCAAATCAGGTTTTAATTCTAAAAGAATGGTGCCAGAGCCAGTGTCTGATCTTGGAGGAACGTTAATAGTGACTGTTCCTGAAATTTGGCCACCAATAAGATCATTTGATTTAATTGATCCTCTAATATACCAATTCAAAATTGACCCATCGGCTATGTTTTTTGTAGACACAGTATATTTTACTTTATTATTATCGGTCTCGTTGATTGATTTTTTATCTGGTGCTATAGTAATCTCAGGGGCCGGTTTGCTCGTGTCATTGACAGGAATTTCAACACTGGCAACAGGTTTTCCAAGAATCCCGTCATACATTACTTCAAAAAGTATTTTTTCTGTCCCCTCAAATTTATTATCTTCCACCAGTGTTAAATTAACATAGGCCTTATTTGACATAACACTAACTTCACCTGAATTTATATTCTCTTTAAAATCTTTCTGATCTGTATCCCCACCAGTAGTTCTCCAAAATAGTCTAGTAGAATCAGTCAAATTGATAGTGGTGATAATAAAAAGCAAATATTTGTTCGACCCTGTCTCAGAAACACTTGAGGACGGAGTAACATCGACTTTGACTTTTGGCGTTTCACCAGCAAATGTGTATGGAAATTTTCTAACATCGCCTGGCCATATTATTCTAACACAGCCGCCGCCACTGAAATTCTTACTAGCTCCCACCTCAACAAGAATGTCTTGAGTACCATAACCCGCACCACCACCATAATTACCTGCTCTAACAATGTTTATTGTCCGGCCTACCTGTTGGCTTGTTATGGTGGCGTAGAGGTTATAGCCGTAAATTAATCTTCCACCATAAGGAGTAGTACCATAGCCACCCATAGTCGCAACCGTCTGGAAGTAGCCCTCGCGGTTGCCACTGGAAATTCTGACATCCGTCCCAAACAACGTACTAATTGAACTTTTTTGTATACCTGAAATTGAGGAGGTATACACAAACTTATTCGTCGTGGCATTATATACGTCCCATACTGCGTAAGCAATACCGTCAGCATACCCACCATCGCCCCCAGGACCATCGTACCACCCACACCCGCCACCACCCGCTGATCCATTTTTGGCCATGGTAAAGTTACCATAACCATTTTCATAAGAAGATTCTGTGTAACTAAGTGAGCCAGAAGGAACAGACCCACCATCACCACCCCGGCCACCACCATCACCAAAAAATCCCCCACCCTTACCCCCAGACATATACTGATATGTTTTGCCATTAACTTCCACATTTTCTATATTTTGGTCAGCATATTTTGCTGATTCGCCACCAAACCCAGCAACAGTGTTAGTGTCTATAAAATAGCTGGTATTTCCGCCAGGAATTCCACTTCTACCATAAATTTCGGGATATGAAGTGTATATTGTCATCGAAGCTCTCCCGACAACAACCTTATACTTTTCGCCTGGTTTTACTGAAATATTATTTTTCCACCCCAGACCACCGCCGCCACCACCAAGTTTTGATTGCCAAAATCCTGTGGAACCGCCACTACCTATACAAACTACACTAACTGATGTAACGCCAGGGGGACAAGTCCATTCATAAATAATTTGAGTATTGCTACTGCTAATTATATTAGCAGTATTTTCATCATAAAGTGCTTCTCCCCAAGTAGTATAGTCAATATCTGAACCTAAAAGTGCAGACCGGTTAATGACTTGTAACTCATCCGACTTAGCCGTTAATAATATACTATTTGACCGATATGGATAGACAACTATGTCAAGTTTTGTAGTAGCTGTTCTAGCGTTAGTAATAAAATTTTCTAATAGAACTCTTGTCAAAATAGCAGTATTATTATAAATATATGTCGAGCCCGTTGAACCACCGTAGAAAAAAGAGCCATCCTTTGCAGTTCCTATTTCTGTCCAGAAAATATTTGAGTAATCAGGAATGTCTGTAGTTTTGAAAGTATATTTTATGGCCTGATAGTCACCAACTATTGATGTTTCTATTGATATTGTTGGAGTTGGCATTTAATACCTGTTAAAAGTTTAAATTCTTTATATATTGTAAAAATTACAAATCAGTGTTAACCCAATTTTGTCCATCAAACATTAAAAATTGACCTGGCTTTGGGTCAACAATGTTGACATTAATTAAGTTGCCCAAATCAATTCGACCAGCACTGCCGGTGTATCCAACAAGCCCTCTACTGCCTGCATAACCAAAACTACCAGTATAACCTGTTTGTCCAGGTGTTCCAGCAGTGCCGGCCGTTCCAGCAGTGCCTCTAGATCCTGTATATCCAGCAGGCCCAGTTGGACCAACATTACCTGTATCGCCCTTTAGTCCACGTGTTCCACGACTGCCAGTGTAACCAGATATAGATGTTGGCTGTGGTGCAGTTGGTCCAGTGGCTCCAGTAGCACTAGGGGTACCTGGATCATAAGGATGGTCTCCATAGATAATCTCCTGATCTAGCAAGGTGGGTTCTGTTGGCGGGACAGGATTTGCTGGCTGTGTCGAGGATCCTGGATTAAATGGCTCTTCACCATAAATGATATTTTGTGTCATAATTGATTCCTATACTGTAAATATTTTCAATGCTTTATCATAATGAGCTTGTCTATCCTCTAAACCATTATAACCGCCATTGATAATTTTTGTTATTTGCTTAATGTCAGAGGCATCGGCCCATTTATTTAAATTATTAATTTTCCAAAACCAACAAGCCGATTCAACTGCACCGTCAATGGTAGTCATATATGTAGATACTTGATCCACATTCATTTCTATACTTTTACCAAATCTAGTATAATTGTCTTTGCCAGTGATTTGAATTAACCCTCTGCCACAAAATTTGAACCCGTCACCACTAGCCTCATCGCCATTGCCCATACGATTTGCATAGACTCGATTAGCAATTTTTTCTGGTTTGCGCTCATATTCTTTAGCCAAAGCTTCTGTTGGGAAATATTTTTTAAACACTCCCATTAAGCCAGGGGCACCATAATTTAAGTTTTCTTTAATAGCAGTGAATTCTGCAGATTCGTGAGCACATTGTGCCATAAAGGCCGAAATTCTTTGTTTAGTGTTTATTTCATATTTGGTTAGAAATTTTTCTAACGCAGGCGCCCATTCTTCCAAATGTGTATTTTTTGGCAAAAATGCTTTTAATTGATCCAATTTCATAGTGCTCATTGATTATTTACTTTCATATAATTTTTTTTGTATCTGATACCATTCTATCCAGGCATCATTTTTGACTGCACACTCATAATAAGTTGTATAGTTAATCACTACAGTTTTAGTAAACTGACTCATAGTGGCAGAATCACCTTCGATCATTTTCAATTGAGGACAAGTTTCTAATAAATATCCTGGAATTGGCGGGAACTTAGCAGTTACTGGAACTACGGTTGAACATCCTGCCAGAGAAATTGCTAAAAAAATAACAGATATAATTTTCATCATTTAAGTTGTCCTGCTGCTTGATTATGCGCCTGTACTACTTCTTTAGGAATAGAACATATGTTATCATATTTAACCACTTCTCGATCTACAAATTGAACTATATCTTTAGATTTTTCTCTTATGACTTGAGTTTTAGTTACAACTTTTTCAACTATTTTTGTATTTTCCCTAGCCGCCATAGCTTGAAGTTCTTCTACTCTTTTTTCTGCTACTGCAACTTTCGTACGCCACGACATTTCTGAATCATACGCACCACGAAAATATATACCCAAAACTAATAGTGCAACACTGAACCATTGAACCAGTTTTCCAGGTCCTGGATTGGCAAACCTATAGGTTACCATGATAGACAATAATAAGCCAAAAAGTCCAACAATTAAAATGGCATTAAGTGCAAAATTGATTATTGAAGTTGGTAGTAATGATAAAAACCACATTATCGTATCCCTGCCGCAATTCTAATACTTTCAGTAAATTCATTCTTTGGAGCTTTGGTATTGACCTCAACACCTGCGGCTGTTTTGATTTTGTCTAAGTCTCGAGTTTTATCTGAAACAAACTTTTGATACTCATTGATAGTTAAAGGAATAATATCAATCAATTGATCTTTATCAGCAGCATATTCGCCAGGAACTTTGTGATACTTAATTCTCCACTGACCAAGTTTTATATCAGTTAAATTTTCCAAATCTTTCAATAAGGATATTAGATTGTCGATGAACTTTTTATTTCTTTCTGATTCAACAAAAGTCACATATGAACCATCTTCCAATTCTCCGGAACTGGCATCTGCATCCAATACCCAATCATAGCCCTTTTCAATGAAATTCACTAGATCTTCGGCAGCTTCTAAAGACCCAACTTTAAAGCTGGTAACAATGATGTCTTCATCGTCTCCCATTTTGCTTTTATATTCATCGATGTGTATTTCTTCATGAATCATTTTATTCAAATCCCCATGCTCAAGCCCTTCAAATACATTATCAATATTATTGAGCTTGTTCATTTTGATCCTTTCTTTCGTCATACACATCATTATTCGCGCCCTGTTCATATGCACTGGCAATTTCATCTGCATCATAGAGCTCGCTTTCTATCTCAATACTGCCCCTATGAATCTCACTCATCAATTGTCTAGGCATTGAAATTTCAACAAACCAAATTGGAGTCTTTGCCATTTTAGGCATTTTTGTCCCTGGCTCGAAATCATTGGGCGTTTTGACCTTCACTGGGTATTTTAAAATCGCCTTTTTATATCTTACTTCACATCCATAGTCCAATAATCTTTGGCCACCGCTAGGATCAGGCATTTTTTTATAGGGCCACATGAATGTACAAGTGATAAAATATTTTTCATAAACTGGACCTTTGGCTAATTCACCCTGTTTCCAATTTTTGAAAACATACACATCAAGCTGGTCAATCACCCGCTCAAATTCCAACAGACTGACTAATGCGCTGTCGGTCATGAAAATATCTTTGGTATTTTTGATGATTTCTTTAATATTAGTGGCCATTTTTTAGGTTCCGATTTATTATATTTATAGTAAAAAAATAAATCCCAAGACCAATACCAAAACATTCTGCTGAGCATAATACTTATATCAAATGATCTCATCATTAACGCACACTTGAAATCCATGACTCCGACTCGTAAATATTTGTGTGACTAGGGATACTAGCCACTCATTAGGAGAATTCATTTGTCAAAAAGAAGAAACCGTGACTATGCTGTGCAACAACCCGCACACAACGCAGTCCCAGATAATACTATTAGTTTTAATTCTTACTCACATTACAAAAAATCAGTCAATCTTATTCCCAAAACACTCAAGCAAGAGGAATATATTAATCTGTTAACAGACCCAGAAAAGTTAATTGTTTTTGCTACAGGCCCGGCAGGTACTGGTAAAACCATGTTGGCTGTTTTGGCCGCTGTTAGAGCTTATAAAGCTGGTGAAGTCAAAAGAATCGTTATAACCAGGCCAGCCGTGGGTGTGGATGATGAAAAACATGGATTTTTACCTGGTGATTTGAATGCCAAAATGGAACCTTGGACTAGACCTATTATTGATTATATCAGTGAATACTATAGCCCAAAAGATATTGCTAGAATGCTAGATGACCAAATAATTGAGATATCTCCCCTAGCATTTATGAGGGGGCGGACATTTAAGGATGCATTTATTATTGCAGATGAAATGCAAAATGCAACTCCTAGCCAAATGAAGATGCTGCTTACCCGCTTAGGCGATGGATCCAAAATGGCCGTCACTGGCGACACACGTCAAGCTGATCGTAGTGACAATGACAATGGATTGCTAAACTTTCAAAATTTAGTTGCTGACTATAAAAAATGCAAATACATCGGCGGCGTTGAATTCGGTGGTCAAGATATACGCCGCCACCCAGCTGTTGTTGAAGTGTTAAAAATCTATAAAGAAGTTTAACTTAAACTAGCATCAATTATTCGGATTGCTTGGTGATGATTTGGAAAATTTCCTTCCAATTCTTCACCATAGTGATCTTTTCATTGTAATAATTTAAGTTATGACCGTGTTCCATTAACAAAGCATTGAGCCCCAATGCCGCACCATCTTCAGCATTCTTAATTTTATCCTCGATCCAATAACACCCAGTGTTTTTATAAATGGATAACGCTTGATCCTTGTCAGCACCAGTTTCCAAACAAGTTATCTTTTCAAAAGCTGTTTTGCCAAAAAGCTTTCTTAAATTCATTTCCCGTAATTTGACTGCATTGGGATTGGTACTTAGACTGGTAATGGCATGGAAAACATAACCATACTCTTGATGTAACTTTTTAACATAATGCATTGAATCCCTCAAGGGAGGTAGGAACCCAATTGCTGCCGATTCATTGAATATTTTTATCAGCTTATTAGCTTGTTTTTTACTGATGTCATACCGTTCACCAATATCATAATTATATTCATGTCCGGGTATTTTGGAAAAACCATGTTCTTCCATATAAACACTGAAGGGATATTCCCAATCCAATGCAACCCCATCTATATCCACTAATATTACTTTGTTCTTCATTGAGCTATCCATATTTCATTAAATCCTTCTTCGATTGTCGGTTGTTCAAATCCACTAATCATATCGTTAATTACATTCTGTGGCACATTTTTACCTGGTCGATTTTTTAATCGAATTACAAGTTCTAATGGATCAGGCGTTTTAAACATCACCGCTATTGTGTGATAGCCTGACAACATATCTAATTTTTTCTTTCTGCTTTTTACAGTCGTTGACGTTTGATCCCAAATAATATCTTTCTCAGCGTCAATCGCTAAATGTAACTCATCAACCATGAGGCCAATAGCCTTTGGCATGAACTCATCAAACACTTCTGAATAAGATTTACCAACACTTCTTGCATATGCTTCTACATATTCGTCAGTACTAATGTAGGAACAGGCATGCGCCCAATCTTGATTTCTGACCCAGGTGCTTTTTCCTGATCCTGGCACACCAACAAGTATATACGCAGTTTTCAATTTGCTTTCTCCGATTCTTTAGTTAATTCACATAGAAATAAGAATTGATCATAGGCCGCTTTTACAGCAGGATTCGTCATGAGTTTATCGGCTTCTGCCCGCATGGCTTTTACACCGGCTTCGGCAATGTCGCGAGAACTGGCACCCTGTAGTGTACAAAGCTCGTCTCCTAACTCTTTGGCCAGTTTGCGCCAGGCTCGCTGTTGTGCAGGTGTAACAGGTGTTCGAGTGGGTCGCAGTTCACTAGCATCATGAATGGCCCGGGTGATGGCATCTTCGGCCACAGTGCCGGCTGCAATCAAGGCCGCATGGTTAGGGTCAATGTTGTAGCGTCTACTCTGCCCACCGGGATGGCAAGTCACTAAATGTGTGCCACGAGGCCATGCATCCAGAAAGTCGTTATCATACTCATAAACCGGCACATACCTGCGACCAACTTTTTCGTAGTAGATTTTTTTCATATTTGCTACCAACTGCTATTGTAAAACACTTTCAGTCCTAAGAACAACTCGGCACGGGCTATACGAACAAATTCCAGATCTCTGTCGCGATATTCATCATCGCGACTGTCGCCAAAAAAGAATCCTGAAGTTGGTGGCAATTCTTTGTTATTGATTACATGCTCCAACTCGTCTAGATCATCCCAAGTTAGTTCTAACTCAATGCCATTGAAGGTAGGATCAACTGGACTATTCCACCCTGGTTTTCCCTTACGTATCCATAGCTCATGAAACCAACCATGGAGATTCGGGTGTTTACGCCAATAAGCCAACTCACGCGGTTCAGTTACTGAGCGTTCAGGCTCGTTATACTGCGCATAGTAATCGTCCCGCTGTCCTGCTCGTACTGCCGAATATGCGTATTGATCAAGTCCCATATTTTGATCCCATCAACCAAAAATCATTTGAGCCAAACCATATCCAGCAATAAGCATCGCAACTAATAGCATTAAAAATAATACCGCATACAGTAATAACAGTTCTATTGATTTTGCAAAACTCATAATATTCTCTTTCAATATTGATTATAAATCACCAACACCTTAGCATTGTTTGTTGGCTCGGTTGGTCGGTAAACCATTTGTTCGCCATCCCATTGGTCTTGATCAAACAAAGGATCATTTGGTCCTACAGGACGGAATAATACTGTACGACCAGTGTGATGGCTGCGAATACGTATAGCATTTGGCATGCCAACATATTCACTAGCAAGAGTCAGTTTACCACAATGAGCACGGAACTCACATTTATCGAGATCAACTACTGGTATCATCCCAACTCCTATTTGCGTTACAATACAAGTATTATACAATCAAAATAAATCAAAGTCAACCAAAAAATTGTTGATCAGGATTCAACTCCGAAATGTTCTTGATACATGGGTAGCAATCGTTCAATGGCCGTGATTGACAATTCTTGACTGTTCAATTGCATACATTCCCGCACAATCAACTGGGCAAACTTTTGTAGTCCTTCTAATGGTTCAATGAGTTCACCCTCTTTGTTTACAGCAACCATATATGGCACTTCGTGCAGTCTGCTGATACCTGCTTCAAGTCTTAGATCATTGATTCGTTCGTTCATAATTAACCCCTTGCACCCAAAGTAATAGTCTTGGCAGGGTGACGAATCACACCCTCATAGTCCAGCTGATCCCGCTCAAACTCGGTCAGGTAATCATCAGCCACCACTTCCCAGTCAATCACCCGACTGCGCCAACCGTAGTTGTCTTCCTCAACCTGGCCACGCAGAGCCATCACCAACTCGGTCAAGGCTTCCTGGCTACGACCGTACTGACCCAGGTCATAACGATATTCGCTACTGCCCTTGGCTTTCCAGTACTGCGGGCACTCGCCCTCGCCGTCCCAATCATGGGCACCGTAGTTTTCGTGGTTTTGAGTTGTGATCATCAGCTTCATTTTACAGGACTCCTGTTACCAAAGATTTATGAACTTCAAAAGAACCAGCACCGTGTTTTGTCGGTGCAATTTCCACCGTTTCGCCAAATGCCCCAATAAGGAAATATTCAATGCCTTTGTAAATGACCTTCATCACAGCTCCTTTTTGCGTTACAATACAAGTATTATACAACCAAAATGAATCAGAGTCAACCAAAAAATTGTTGTTTTTTCACAACGATTTTTACTCAGGATCATTGGTGTTGATTCCAATTCGAATTAGAACAATTCCAGCACTCATCCACAAGCAGGCCAGAAATAAATCCCAATCCCCCACGCTGGTGCGTATGTCAGAACTGCCAATGCTCATGCATAAAATACCAGCAATAACGGCTAAAAGATTAATAGTCATATAACAGTATTAGGATAGCTCTGGCACTTGATTAAGACCAAGATCTCGAACCAATCTATCCAGTGCAATATCGCTCCACGGACTAATTGTAGGACGAGGAAATGCTTGATCCCATTCGGATTCGGGAAATACTTCTTCGTCAAGATATTCAGGATCTTCAACGATACGTGCAAATCTACTCATTTTTTCACTCCTTGAGTTTGTTGATAATGTCTATATTCTCTACGCAACCACCATTTGTACATGGCCCAATATTGCTCAATACTTATTTGTGGTTGCCCCCAATGATCATGTTCCTCACGATTCTTCTTCCACATGTCTATGAGCCATTCTTTGAAATTCATCATACAACACCTACAGTGGTTTCTTGATCAATTGAATTGCTAATGATAACACCACCATAAGCTGATTGATATGTTTCGGCGACCGTTAACAGAAAAAATGTAAAAACTTTGCCTTTTGCAGTGATCAATGTGTATTGCATACCAGCCATTTCTATTAACAATTTATGTGTAAATTATAGCAGTTTTCGCACCAAAAGTCAACGATTTCTGCTAATATTCGTCACGATCTTGGGACTTTTTATGCTTGGGTTGCCGCTTATATTGTTTCTGACTTGGCTGTTTTCTTGGTTGAAAAGGCAGATCATTGTCAAACAAAGCTTGATGGAGTCTTTGCTTTTGGGCAGGGAGTTTGATTATTATCTTCATAACACCATTATTATAATATATTTTGGTGTCAGCGTCAACCAAAAGTTAACGCTTGCTGGATCTGCTCATCAAATAAACTATTTGTTCTATTTTGATTTCTAAATTTCTATATCGACTTTTCAACAAGTTTAATTCAGAGTTTAAACTGTCGATATGTCTGGATTGTAATTCAATTTGAGCCTTGGTATCTTTAAGTTCTTTTACTTGGCCCAATAGGGTAGGTGGTGGAGGTGCGTTTGGGTCACGCACCCGTTTTTTCTTATGTTTATAAAGTTTACTGAACAACGGGTTCATCTTGAGCCCCAGAGTTTGGTGTTATTTCCTTAACTTCGGCCATTTGCACATCGTTGGGCATCTCTGCGTTTTCAACAGCAACTGGGGCGTCTGAAGATTGGATCTGATACCCCAATTCCTGCATAATGGGTTCCAAGTATTTTGGGTAAGCTTGATAAAAATAGCTGAACAATTCTGGAAAAGTTTTTTCTGCTTGCCAAGTATTGCGTTCAATACAGGTTTTGGATAAATTCAAAATAATTTTGGCTGTTTGTAGATCTCGAGCTTTAAGTCCTCGACTAAAAGTCACTTGTTCATCGTAAGCAATATTATTGGCATCTTTCATCCAACCAGCAGTATTTCCCAAACCCTTATGTTTTGGTTTTGCGGCATAGGTGGCAATTAAGTAAATTGATTTAGTTTTCATATCATCCTTCAATGTGAATAAGTTCGGTCACTGTAGCACTCAGGTTTATTTCTGCATCCGCACAAACTGCATGATGTACCAGGCCACGTCTAATAATTTGAATAGCTTCGTCTTGTCCTTCGGGACGCTTACTCCAAATTTCCAAATTGTCATAACACCAACGGAAGATTTCTTCAATATCCTCAGTTGCTGCCTGTGCGCAAATTGTTGATCTAGCTTGTCGAATCTGACCTTGTTTAAATTGTTCGACTGCTGTGAGTCGCCAATCTTTCACTGCATGATCATTCTGACCTGGTGTCGCAAGAGTATTATCTATACTATTGGCTTGCAATAAATTCAAGCACTTCCTCAAATCTGGGTAAGTGGCTTTGATATAAAGATCCAACGTATCTAAATCAAACTCAATATTTTCTGTCACCAAAATAGTAGCCATTCTAGCAGTAAATTCAGTCACATCAGTTTTGTCAATGTGAAAAGTTTGGCATCTACTGTGTAGAGCATCCATAATCTTGTGCGGTTTATTACATGTCAAAATAAACCTTGCTTGAGCATGGTATGTTTCCATAAGTCCACGCAAAATAGCTTGACTAGAATGTGAAAGATAATCTGCCTCATCAAGCAGAACAATTTTCAAATGGCCAAAAGGCATTGTACTAACGAAGCCCTCAATTTTACTTTTAAGAAAGTCCACACCATTATCTCGACTAGCATTAACTTGTAAAAAGTCATACTCATCAATAGCAAGTTCATTGACCAATACTTTAGCTAAGGTAGTTTTACCAGTACCAGGGCTGCCGCTCAAAAGTATGTGTGGGATCGATTTATCTTTAATCCAGGACTCAATTTGTTTTCGTTGGGTATTATCAGTGAATACATAATCCCCAACGACTTTTGGTCTGAATTTTTCTGTCCAAAGCATTTTCATCTAATCAGTCTCTCTTTAAAATTTCGATTAATCTTTTTTGTTCCCATTTGTCTTCATCTAAAAAACTAGGACAAGTGTTATACAAATCTTCAATTATGCATTTTAACTGATATAGATCCTGTTTGCAACCGCCGGCCACCCAACCGTCATTATAAGGATTGTTTGCTTGATGATGTATTGCCTTTAGCTGCCGAACAATATCAGCAACATCCCAGGTCTTTTGGTTCATATACATCAGACTGCGTTGCTGATAGTATCGTCGTTTGGTTGTGAATCTGATACCATTAGAATATCATTTACGTCAATTCTTCGAATAGTATGAACACCGCTGTTATCTTCAATAACGACACCTCGAGTCCAACGTCCATGAGCAACACATAACCATTCTCCAACTTGGACATCAGTTTGTGTTGGTCCGACTGCATATACCTGAGCCCACCGTGGTCTAATACCTGAGCTCTTACCATTATCACCCAGCAGAACAATACCACCAGTAGTAATGCGTTCTTTAAAATTCATGTCACTAACAATGACATGATCCCCAATTGGAGTAATAGATTTAATTTTAATTGGATTAATGCTCATGATTTTTTCGGATTTTGGATTAAAGGTTTAGCATCGGATTTTGGTTGATCGAGTTGTTCTAGTGTTTGATTATCGGATGGCATAGGAGTTAAAATTGTTTTTTTCGATTCTGGCTCCCAATTGTCCTCTTCTAAGTAGTCTGACGATTCTCTAGCCGAGGGAGTATTCAAACGATAATATTCGTCCATTAGTTGATTTCTAGTTTTCACAACTTGACCACTAAATCCCAACTCGTCTCCACGAGCATTGACCTTCATATTGCCAATAGCAATAGTATCTTCGTTAACCAATCTGATGTTATCCATATCAATAGGTTTTCCCATCGCAGATGTGTATGTTTTTTTCATATATTAGACTCCTTGAAATTTATTTATAAGTGTAAGTGTCGTCTATTTTAAAAATTCTCGAATGTCTAAAGAAAATTTAATAGAATTTATTTTATGAACTCCAATTAAATAAAGCACAAAACTAGCAACACTACTACCACGACCTACACCCAAAACAATATTATGTTCACGCATTGTGTCAACAAAATATTTTAAATATTTTAAAAGAGAAAACAAGTCTCTTTCTTGAAAGAGAATCAATTCTTCTGCGACCCTCTGCAATTCTACTTGATCTTTACATTGTTCCAATATCCATCGTGCAATGTCAAAATTTATGTATTTGTCAGGCATCAACCAATACTCTCTATGCAACCTATCATAATGATCTACATCAATATTCAATGATTCATAAATTTGCAAATGGGTTAAGTCGGCGTGTAAATCATTAATACTTTTATTATATTGTCCACCGTCTTTCACCAATAACTTGGACATATCCAAATTAGGGTTCTGATATAACATTTCAAAAATGGCGTCGGTCGTAACGTACCTTCTACCATATTGATCAATTTCAGCTGATATCAATGGTTCCATCAAAATTTGGATTATTTTTTCTAGCTTCGGCCATGATCAAATCATTTCTTCTTTGAATTTCTAATTGATAATCGCCCACCAACATGCTGAGTTGTCCAGCAACATCGCTGCCATATCTCTGTGCTTGATATAGTCGTTTAATTAATTCGCCATGTTTTTTGTGCAAATCTGCATCAGTTAAACTTGATAGATCAGGTGATAGTGGGTGCATATACCTATTCTGGAATAATATCTATTAATTGTTCAAGCAATTTTTTTGCCATTTCGATTCTACCCGACGAAATGAGATCAAGAATCTCATTTAAAACCAGGAGAATGTCTGAGTTTTGATTCATTAGATTTGTTGCCATCACTTGTTAAGTATAGCAACAAATTGTCAAAAGTCAACTATTTTTAAGCAATTTTGGCAATCCAAAAATTAACGCCATCGGCCGTTGAAAACTCAAACATATAGTCTCCTATTACAGGAAATGATAGTTCTCTGGTTGCTGTATTGTATCCAACGATACTGTCTAACCCATAAACTACAGTTACTGGCAATATAATCAAATCTACTAAATTTTTAATAGATAACCAAAGTCTCAATGATGAATAAACACCAATAGTAGTAGGGAAATCAACTAGATTCAAATCAATTCTGCCAAGAGTGCTAATTTTTTGAATATTTGAGTCCAAAAAGCTTACGCTAACAGCACCTGCTTTGGGCCCCAGATCTGTAAAAGAATATGTATTTGATCTTAACTGAGCTCGATATAATATATTGCCATTTAGATCATTATTCAGTGTCGAGCCAACTAATGCAGACTTCAAAATTGCATTTTTTTGCAGGTCCTCTATCTCTGACTTGGCAAAGGCTAAGTTGGTTTTAATATTAGAAAAATTATCTCTAAAACCTTGACTGTCGTTGTCTTGACCAGCAATAGGATAATTACCATCGATGTTATTGGGGTTGATATTACAAGGCATGTTAAATGAATACTCCAGTTTTTGGGAATTTAATATATTTATCCTCGACATTAGGATCTAGATAAAATCTATCTTTATTACTAACAAATCTAGTTGAGTCGGAATCAAAAGTTGTTGGTTTTCTATTTTTTATGATTTGCAAGTTTGTAAGAGGATCTATAATCAATGTGTTTTTAAATTCTCTCCAAGTTATATCATAGCCATGTATGGCATAATGATCCAAACATAGATTTTTCCCCCCATATATATTTCCATTTTTTATAGTAACAATATCGCCCGGGGCAGACAATTCTAATACGTTCAAAAATAAATATCCGTTACTATCAATAGTTATTTGATAAACCGCCGATCTTTCATTATCTGCTCCGGTTATCAATTGGTTCAAATAGCCTGGTATGATTCTATTATTTGCATAATCAACCCAACCAGTTGAATAGTCATTGATGGAAATATAACCGCTACTTTGAATTAAAATTACAGTATCACCATCAACAACGCTATTTTGGCCATCAAAAATATTTCCCGCAATTAAATCAGAAACCAATTTACCCGATATTTGTGAATAGGTTGCATCAATAGCCCAATCAACGTTGCCTTTTATTCTATAACATTCAGCAACACTGACTTTTTGGTCAAGATAACACGGGATTCCTTGAATAAATTGTTTTTTGGTAATGTCATAGTATTTGCTCAGAACATTGTCCAATAGATACCTATCCGTAGTAAATTCAATATTATTAAATAACACATTATTGGATTTGAGTCGGTATGCTATTGTTTTGCTGCCGCCAGGCTCAGTATAAGCCAAAACAACAGCCGGAATATATCCTAAAGGCGGATCAAAGAGTGAAATAGAATTGGGGTTTGGTTGCATTGACGTCATCCATTTTGGTAATGGGGATTTTTCATTGATTGGAATATGATCAATAACTTGTTTACTCATATTCCCCAAACCATTGGGACATAACTTGGTTTGATCAACACCATTAACAGAATAAAAATTACTGAGTTTTCCCAAATTGATATCCTGTTGTGGATATTTTTTCAACCCAGTTTTTGAATCAACACCGAGTTGACTATCAATGACATCCAAGTACACGACCTCATAAATTATATTATAGTTTTCATCAATCGCGGCTGCTGTTTTTACTTCACCAAAAGTAAATGTCTTGGAATAATGATTTTTTTCAAGAGCCGGCAAATATATTGATAAATCCCCAGGGGGTAACCCTGTTAAAAATAAAAATTCCAAATAGTGTTTTTTTCCCCACCAAGGAACAGCTGATCGATATATCAGATTACTGGGAAAATAATATTCACTTTCAATTATTGATTTTAAAAATTTTCTCTGCACTTTATTTGGCATTGCTCTTAGATATAGGGAATCATAAGGCTCCTTGTAAGACACATTTACTCTTAGGTTGAATGTTTTTTCACTATAATATTTAAAATACAGATCATGAGCAATGACTGTGAATGAATATTGTCTATCAAAGAGCGTTTTGTCTTGATCCAAAGTTAGACTTCCACCATCCAGGCTGAAATGCCTAAAACTGACCCTGCCCGAAAGTTCCCCGGTAGATAGCAACACTACTCCTTGTGGAGTTCTACTATATTTCAATGGACTTAATCTATAATATAATTTAGAATTAGTGTTCGTCACTGCCTGCACTCTTAAACTACTAAAGCTTCCATTATCTATAGTTCCCAAATCACTATCAGTAATCCAATGAATTTCATCGTTATAGTCCCCAAGAACCGTCATATTGAAATTTGTTTTTGGTCCAGAGTACTCTCTACCCAACTTTTTTCTAGCATATATTTGAAAAGTATGATTGGAATTTGTTTTATTTTGCTTAAAAAAGTGCCCAGTATACCAACCTGATTGATTGTTCAGGCCTATGCCAACTGGCATTGGGTAGTCACTAGAATCAAGACCGCCTTGACCAAAACCAACTTCTCCATCCTGATCAAATCCACCATTGTCTGGACTAGTTATTTCATAATAAATTTCATCATTATCCAGATCCCTTGCATTAAATTTAAATGCAAAGTTGGTATCATGCCTTGACAACTCCATTCTCACTTGCGGCAAAGTTTTGGATTCTTCAATGATATAGGGCAAGTAACCATTTTGTGAAGCATCTAATTTAGAAAAATCATAGGATAAAGGATATGTTCTATCAGCCCGCACAGTATAGTTCCTGGGTAGTACTTCTATTTTATAAGATTTTCTATTTTGATAGATCCCGTCATCTGCCTCCATAGTGAATTGATAAACACTGGCATTTTGTGGTCTAGTGGCATCTAAGAAATACATGTCCCATGCAGATTTGTCCCAACCATATTGGTTTAATGTTTGGTCTGTTATTTTATTACCAAGAAACCCATGAATTTTTCCATCAGAACTGATAGTTATTCCCTCTGGGATTTTTCCATTGGCTAAGCGCCATGTTATTGGCCTAATTTGCCCAAAAGTGTCTAAATTGATCTGATGGAAAAACTTTTCACCATCTATAAAAGTTCCTAAAAATTCTTCTTCTGGAACAATACCTATATTTGTCAATGTTGAAACTATAAAATTAAATGTCTTATCGGCAATGACACCAGAACTATCCCAGGCTCTAACTGTAAATTCAATTATTGAATCAAATTCTTTTGTGTTAGATTTAAGTGTATTAGCAACCCCATATAACAAACCCGAATCTGATAATTTTACACCTGTTGGAATACTTCCAGAAATCATTGAATAGAAAACCTCAGAAGACTCCGTCGACTTAGCTTTTAATTGAATTTCAAAGTAAGCGTGTTCCTCGATGATTCCTAAACTATTGGGTGTTATCCATTTTAATTTTCTCATGATGACTATTTTTTTAGTTTCGTGAATATACTTATATTTATACAATAAATAATATCGTTTATCAACAAAGTATAAATAATTATATATTTTTATTACTTAGATATTATGACTATTAAAACTAGAGGAAGTGGTGCTTTATCCATCAGTGAAATTGCTGCCGAAATAGGTCCAGGCACAGCAACCAATTTAGCTTTTTTACGTGACCAAATACTTCCCGAAATATGGGGGAAACCGCTGGCACCAATGTCCATATTTTATGGATTGACTTACTATCAAAATTATATGCGTGGTAATTGCAATAATGGTAATTGCGGTGGAGCGACTGGTACTACGAATTGCGCAAATTGTGACGCCAGACCATGGTTACAACGAGCTTGTAATAGTCCATCTCCGCCACAATATCAATGTTCAGCTTGCGCCTGCAAGAAAGAATGGTGGGAAGTGCTAGTAGATTTTTTTGTCGCCATAGTTGTCGTTGCCGCCGTATATTGGGCCTATTCGACTGGTGTTGGAGGACTATTAGATCCAGTAACAACAGCCAACGCCTTGGACTCAGCAATTAACATGGAGGCGGGGACGTCTTCGAAAATTTTGAATGTTGGAGCAACCTTAGCTTAATTAAACTAAACACTATCAAAAAACATTATGAAATTTCAAATCACGGCAGAAAAAAATTTTTCTGACAAAAAAACATTCTACTACGACAATGAGCTTAATATCATTAGTGATGAATTTGATAAAATTTTAGGGCCTTCTGATCAGTTAAAAAGCTATTTTGATGATATCCCAGTTAATTTAGAGGAGACCATACCATTTTCCAAAGATTTTCCGCTAAAAAAATCAAAATCAATTGATTTATTAAAGATACAGCTAGGTTTGGGCTGTAATTATTCTTGTGAATATTGTAGTCAAAAATTTGTTGAAAGACCAACAGAAACTAGTAAAAAAGATATTGATGATTTCATGTCCAAATTAGATGTCTTAGAATTTTCTGAACAAAAAGGACTAAAAATTGAGTTTTGGGGTGGAGAGCCATTGGTATATTGGAAAACATTGAAACCATTGGCTGAAAGATTATCAGAAAAATTTAAACAATGGGAAACTAAACCAATGTTTTCGATAATCACTAATGGATCTTTATTAACTGAGGAAATTTGTTCTTGGTTGATAGAATTTGATTTCTCCGTTGCTATTAGTCATGATGGCCCAAATCAATCTGTCAGAGGACCAGATCCATTTCTAGATCCAAAAAGAAAAAAAATAATTTTAGATTTTTACAAAATAATGAAGCCGAAAAATAAAATTAGTTTTAATGCTATGTTGAATGGTAAAAATATTAGCAGAAAAGCTGTTTATGAATGGTTTTTTGAACTCACTGGAGACAAATCAGTTATCTTAGGTGAGGGCGAAATGGTTGATGCATATGACGATGATGGTATAAATAATTCTTTAACTAGTTTAGAGGATCATTTTAAATTTAGGCAAAAATCTTTTGTGGATATATATATGTCAGATGGATATATTGGGTTTACCGGTATCAATGATAAGATAAATCAATTCACAACCTCAGTAATATCACAAAAGTTAGAATCAAAATTTTTGGGACAGAAGTGTGGTATGGATAATCCAGGATCTATTGCTGTTGATTTAAAAGGAAATGTAATCACTTGCCAAAATGTAAGTGCTTTAGAAACCAGTAAAAATGGCGAAAGTCATTTGGGTGGGAATTTAAGTGATTATGGTAATGTGGAATTTAAGTCAGTCACACATTGGAAGTCTAGAGACAGTAAGATTAAATGTAGCGAATGCCCAGTACTACATCTTTGCAAGGGATCATGCATGTTCCTAGATGGTAATTATTGGGATGTGTCATGTGAAAATGCATATTCAAATAATATAGCATTATTTGCATTGGCTTTTGCTAAACTCACCAATGGATATATTCCAACACTGATCAAGTCAGACACTCTACCATTACATAGGCAAGATATTTGGGGAACCATTTTTGATCACCAGGAAAGACAAAAGAAAAAAATTATCCCAATAAAAGTAATTAACAAAAAAGAAATGGTTATAAACGACGTGGAAGTTTATAGCAAATCAATATCAATACAGGAAGTATAATGATTATCAAAAACAAAGAAACAAGTGCCGAATTAGACGCATTACTTGATGTATTTAATCAAGTTCCCGAAGTGATCAAGGTAACAGTTTCTGATCCAACCGATGTACAACTTTTACAAATAGCATCAAACATAAGAACATATTCGGAGACCCCCACTCTCTTTGAATTTGATTTGAGATTTAATAACATAGATAAGACTATACAAATTTTGTGGCCAAAAGAGTTCTGGTCAAAATTCAAAACAACCATAATACCAGAACAAACTATTTTGGGATATTCAATAATACTCTCATCCTTCTTTTTCAATGATCGGCCTCAAGATACAGTGATATTTATGTATGATTGGGATATTTCGGTATTACATGGGGGATATGTATTAGACCCGATTCCAGTCAGTGATTGGGACCCAAACTTAGTATTATTGACTGATTCTATAAAGAACGATATTCCAAGAATTATTAGTTTTTCTGCCCACTACATCGTTGATGATGCTGTATTAGCTGATTTGGAAGAAGGTGCCATTGGCCTGACGGCATATATATCAACAAACATACCTTTAGCTATACTTCCTGGCGGCACACCGTCGACTGGGAAAAAGAGAGTGGAAGCATCAGTTCCCGTGGCCCTTTCATATTTCAATGATCCTGAAAAATATAGATTTGTAACAGGTTGGTTTCAATCTTTTATTGATGAATACGATGCTTCAGTATCAACAGGACAATAATTTTATTAATTCAAAAATATAATTATTAGAGATTAATCTAGTCTAGATTGCTGATATTACAAAGGCCAGCAATTCCTCATACCTAATACCATAAGTATCACCATTTTCATACTCATCATAGCAAAACATTCCATAATCTTGGGCGACTAGTCCCTCTGATTCAAATGCTTGTTTTATTTCTTGAGCATATACCCCGATATGTATTCGGGCTTGGTTTCCTTTTTTTGACACTGAATCTTTAAATTTAAACGCTTTGATTAAACTTTTAATTTTAATAGCAACAGCTTTTTCAGCATCATTTAATGATCGACCCTGTTCTTTAAGTCGCGAGTCAGAAGTTTGAATTGAGCCTGATGCAGCATATATACCAGCCCATCTCTGACTTGGTCCTCCAAGTACATATGCATTATCCACTACCGGAGAAAAACCAACAGACGGAACGACAACAACAGTTTTATTGCCAAAATAGATATTGCTTCCTTCACTGGTAATTGAATTGGTTGTGGATCCAACTGCTATGCTACTAACTACAATATTTGGGTTACCTTGTAGATTGGTAGCAGTGCCAGTTACTGAAATAGGCCAGATTCCCGAGGATCCAGCACCCGTGACGCTAGGAGCACCAACACTATTATAGGAAACTACAATTGCAGAACTACCATTGAATGTTGTTCCAGAAAATGCCCCATTTCCACTATTATTAAATGTAACTGAATTGGTGGTGTTTCCACTGACCCCAATACCACCGGCGCCACCGCCCACAGCACTAATAACCCCATTGCTATTAATTAAAATTGTTGTACCATCAACTCTAACCCCGCCTAATGTACTAGGGGAAGCTGTTGGTAATATGTATGACCCAGCAGCAGTTCGAATAATTCCACTGCTATTAATTAAAATTGTTGTACCATCAACCCTAACACCACCAAGTGCATTAGGCGTAGCCATTGGTAATATGTATGACCCGCCGCTGGCACCGCCAGAAACATAGTTTAACGAATTCCAAGGATTTACCCCATCACCAATTTTTAATTTGCCTGTATTATATTCAAAACCAGGCTCACCTTGAGCCAATACAGGGTTGGCGTCAGTCCAAGTTGCCGCCGCATCTCTTCTAAATTTGATTTTTGCCACTTATTATTCTCCGTTTTTACGTATCTTCAAACTTCAATTTCCACATCACCAAAGGCATTTCCACCGTCTACTTCATAAGTTTCAAAATTTGAAGAACTGTTACCACCATCTATTTCATGAATTTCTAAAGGTTTTAATCTAGACGATAATTCGTCTAATGCTGTCTGTACAGTATTTATTGTAGGTTTTCCAATCCAGTTACTTTCGATAGTAGGAATATATTCATTAGTGCCACCACCACCGCCCACACCTTGGGCTCCAAATATATTTTGTTTTGTTGTTCCTATGAGTGCAAAAGTTAGCCCTGGAGAAATAGTCGCAGACATTCCTGGAAATATAAACTCATCAGCTAAAGTAAACGTTTTATCCTTGCTCCACAATCCAACAAAAGTTTTTCCTATGTAGAATTTCATAACTACATGAGACGCCCCACCTTTATCCAGAACAGTTTCGGCCACAGAACCAGTCAGACCCTGGGAATAAGTCCAATAAGGACCAATAATTAGCCAATCTTTTCCAGTCCAAATATTGAGTTGGTTAGTTTTCTGATTCCACCATTGATCACCAATTTTTGGATTAACTGGCTTACTAATGCCAACCTGGGAATACGCAAGATCTAACCAAGAATGGTCATGAGTGAATATTTTTAAAACTTTTTTACCAGAATCATACCAAAGTTGCCCCACCAATGGGTTTGTTGGCGGATCAATATTAGAAAAATTCTCTAAGAGATGAACAAAATTTTCATTCATTAACTTCCCATACCCAACAAAATTTTTACCAACTAAATTTATATTAGAGTATTCATTATTAAAAGTGCCATCTTGAACTGTTGTTAAAACACTTTTATCCGATAGTGGTATAGAGTATGACATTGTATTTTTGATTGATGATTTATTGCTTATTATTTTTAAGTTGCTCGACTTCTTCTGACAATTCCTTTATTGCCTCAATAAGTAACCCTACCATTTTGTCATACTTGACTGCTTTTGATCCGTCTAATCGAGTTGTAACAACTTCTGGTAATACTGACTCAACTTCTTGAGCAATAACACCAGTATCTCTTCTTCGAATAAAATTTCCAGTTTCACCGCCCAACTTTTTGAGGGCATCATCAGTCCAATCATAGCAAACCCCTGTGATTTTCTTCACTTTTGATAAAGCATTTTCAATTGGCTGAATATTTGTTTTGAGATTCCGGTCTGATGTCACAAATGCAAAAATGTCCCCTTTGCAGTTAATGACTCCATTAACACCCAGAGACTCTGTCATATAGACGTTTTGACCAAAGCCAACACCTGTATCTTCAAATATCACTAGGGCTTTATTTTCAGTCCGTATATAAAGTGCATCCGTCCATAATAACCCAGTTTTTGTATGATTTTGAAAATAAAGTCCTGTGCTGGCGTTATTCGTCATCGGCGATTCTGGTATGCAAACATAGCCAGTATGTCGCCCAGTGGTATTGCCAGTAACATTACCAGTAAGATTACCAGTAACATCCCCAGTTACTGGTCCGGTATGTGTACCATTAGATGGTCCGGTATGTGTACCATTAGATGGTCCATTATGTGTACCAGTAGTATTGCCAGTAACATCACCAGTCAAACTACCCGCAAAACCAGATGTCGATCTAAGGACTCCGGACTGAAATGTTAATCCTTGACTGTCAACCAATAAACCATTATCACCAGCAAATGTGATTCTATCTTTTGTCAAACTTGATGATTTTACTGTTATGGTGTTTACTCTAGACGACACATTCAATGTGCCGGTGCTTGATATAAATGTTAAATTAGCACTATCAATTAATGCGCCATCTTCACCACAAAATGTAATCCTATCTTTTGTCAAAGTTGTTACATTGGCCGATGGAGTAGTTAATCCAACAGATAACTGAATAGAACGACCAAGAACCGTATTACTAACATTGTTGTATCTCAAATCTCCATCATCTACCAACAGCCCATTATTTCCAGCAAATACCATTCTACCCGAAGTTAATGAAGTAAATGTACCAGTTTCTCCTATAATATTACCATAATGTATCCCGGTGGTATTTCCAAAAAGGTCACCAGTAATATTACCATGCACCACAAGAGATCCTTGAATATCCTGATCACCAGAAACAAAAATAGATTCAACATTTAAAGTATCAAAACTAAGACCATGAGGAATAGTTACAAAAGATCCTATGGCCTCCTCTGGGGGTACTACAAATTCACCGTCATTATTCCATATACCAACAACAGTATTATTAATATAGAATAATAATAATGTATGACCACCACCGTCAACATCAATGGCCGTATATGCCTCTGCTTCGGATTTTCCTTGAATCGAATTCCATTTTGGACCTAATAGTATCCATTGTGAACTGCCCCAAACAAAAAGTTGTTCATTTACTACATCCCACCACCCATCACCATTATTGGGCCCTGCTGGTGGCACATTGGATGCAGTTATTCCAGATAATGATGTCCAAACACTATTGGTATTGAATACCTTCATATTATGATTGAGTGAATCATACCAAAGTTGACCAACTACAGGGTTAAATGGTGGCACAGAACTGCAAAAATGTTCTAATAGACGAACAAAGTTTTCATTTAAAAATTGCCCGTAGCCGGCAAAATTCTTACCAAATAAGGTTAAACTGGTGTAACTGTTATCAGCCACACCGTCGGCCAAAGTAACCAACGCGTCGCCATTAGACAATACTAAATTGTAGGGCATTGTATATTCCTCGAATTATATTATATTATTTATTATTTAAAATGTGGTGTTTTCCAAAATATCAATGAGTTATTTTATAGATTATGGTATTGCTTGTGAAGATCTTGCATATAATTGTGCTGCAATTCTATCAATTGCCGCCAATACAGTAGTCGGAGCTGGATCAGCCCAATGACTGGGATTTGCTGGAGAATATGTTGCATTTGCACTACTAGCACTACCAGTATAACCACGAGGACCAACAGCTCCAAGGATTGATGAGCCAGACGCCCCTGATGGTCCGATTGGCCCAATCGCTCCCTGTGGGCCTGGCGACCCAGTTAACCCATGACTACCAGTAAATCCAGTACTACCGGTATAATTTAAATTTTTCCATTTATTTATTCCATCACCAATTTTCATTTTGCCAGTATCAATCTCAAATCCTGGCTCGCCCTGATTTAAAATTGGATTAATTAATAACCAATTGGCTACCGTATCTCTTCTTAACTGAATTGTTTGTGGCATTTTTAAGCTCCCCCGCCGTTAAACGGTGGTGCAATTGTATATGTATTTCCTGCATTCCCACCATCAAGAGAAAGAACACTGGAATTGTTAGATTGATAACCCGGAAGCACTTGCACATCTATCCCAATACTATAATTATCATCTGAATATAAAGGTCTCTCATTACCTGAATCATTGTCAACCAATTTAAGAGTAATCTTATAATATCTTTGATCCAACATATTTACTTCTGACTTATTAATTATAAAAGACCCCGTTCCTTTGGAATCGTCAACCCAGGTCAAGGGATAACTGACAAGTAAAAAATCATTTGTTGGATCTAATAAATCTACTAAAACTGATCTTCCCACAAGATTGGCAGATTTTTGATCCTGATTTTTTACTTGAACTAAAATAGTATTGTCTATACCTTGATAAATTTTAATTGTGCGGTTATACACTACTCTATTCCTAGTCTTAAAAATTGCAGTATCCAAAATTTGGACCTGCACAACGTTATCGTATAAATAACTTTGAACTGCGATCATCGTTGACACCTTTAGTATATTTATATCAAAAACGTCAATCAGATCCTGCAAATATCTTTAGGCGATATGATCGATTTAGAAATACAAAAAATACTAGATGCACACCCGTTTCTAACATATTTAATATATGGGGGGAATGAATATATATGTATTGTTCAAAATGTGGACGATGTTATTACCACTATCTATGATTTTGGCTTATTGAAAGATAAAACCCAAAAACAAATTTATTTAGAATTAGGAGATCAATGGTGGTGGGAAAGTCATAGACAAATCCCAATAAATTTGTTTTTAAAACAGGACTGGGCACAATTTAGATTTTGCCTTAGAACAATGAATAGCAAAGATGTGAAAATAGTCTATGGGCCATATGTTAGTCTTAAAGAAATGTCCAGTAAACGTAGCAAAAGAAGAAGTATTACTTTGGTTCGTAGAGTCGTTTAGTTAATAAATTCATATGCACAGCGACTAAATGTGCATAAGCCACCCCGTGACTTTGTTTATACCCATATTCGCCGTTAATATCTTTTTCCCATATAGTCTTAGCAACCTCTTTCCAAGGTAACCCAATTAAGTGCCGTTTGGCAGGTCGAATAACAGCTAAAAACATGGCTAGTCTAGGTATACTGTTAACTGCTTCGGGCATTTTGATCAACGTTTCATAGTGTCCGCCTATGTGTATAACTTGTCGACAAAATTCAGGATCATATAATCTCTCCCATTCAGGCTCTTGAGTCATTAAATGATCCAATTCTGCCTCACTTGATATTTGTTGATAAACACTGACATTTAATAAATCTAATTTGATATATCCCCTGTCCTGAGCCGATTTATATTCAATTGCCGATATTCCCAATTCTGGATCCACAGGTATATCAGTTACATGTATACCTGTATTATGTTTAACTAATTTACTATCACGCAAAATGCTGGCTGGAGTATGATCCAATACCGCTAATGCTAGATCACGATTAGCCATATCAATATCAATATCACTGTTAAACTTCATGTAAACTTTCCCCACTTTAATTTAAAAAATACAGCATCTTGTGCTTTGAGCCTGGCCATGATTGAAAATTTATGACCGAAAGAAGCGGGATCTACATCTCTATAATAGACAGGAGATTCTACAGCATTCTCCATTACCCACATACCTTGTTCCGTTCTTTCCCATTCCCAAAGTGGACTTGCTGCATAAATTTCAGGATCATCAACATCACCAACTCTAAATTCATAGACTTTTAATTCCACTATATCGGTCATAATCCAGCTTGGTTAAGAATGTGTTTGGCCCACTCTGTATCGCCCATATAGTCTTTAAACTTGCGCTGCCAAATATCAGGTTCTAACCAAGGCATAATTATTTCAATTTGATCCTCAGTGAGGCTATCAAGAAACGCAATTCCAGTATCACAATTATACACGACCCAAGGGCTAATACGCCCTGTTGATATATGTTGACAAATACGATTGCTATTACCGTACCTAAAATAATCGTTAAAACCATTCTTAAGTTCTGGATGAAGTTCTGCATAATCCTGCATTTCCCTTAAGGCCCTCTCCATAGCATCTTGCACTGACTCTCTTTTGATATACCCTGATAACCATTCAGAATATAAACTATCCTTGCACCAATGATCTAACTTTTTATTGTTACTCAATAACCAATCAGTAAAACTGCTGATATTGATTGCTCTAATAGAAACTAAATGCCTACCAAACTTAACAAAGGCATTATAATAAGGACTATTGACAAAATCCTCATAGGTTTTTAATTTTGCGCTACCCTGAGTCAATTCATAAAATCTTAAATAACTGGTCAGTCCTAATCGGACACCAACTTCATTCTCCTGCTGCCATCTGCGTTTCTTCTCACAAAGATGTGCTGCCAATACACTTTCGCGGCTATACGTTTTCGCACAGTACTTGCAGGTATGTGATAATTTGACAGTATCAGAGATCTGTTTTGATTCGTTTATCGTCGTATCCATGCTGTTTTGCTAATTGTTTGATTTCTTCTTTGGAGTTTATTTTTGATAAAAGCTCAAGCTCATCATTGCGCAACTCTGGAAAAATGGAAGATAAAAACTTAATAGTCTTATTGTCACTGTTTTTCTTTTTTGTGGTGATCCAATAATGACGTTGATTGCCCATGTCTGGACTTACTGTAGTACACATTAACCACTGTAACTTTTTATGTTGACTTGTACTTATATCAAAAAAGTTAACATTCACTCTTTCATTTGTGGCACGCAAGTACCACTCTTGAAGATCACTGGGCCCATCCACACTTGCACTATACCTTAACATTAGATAGGGACTGAATTTTTTTCTTTCTTCTTCAGTTAGGTCGTCATAAAATGCTCGGTCTTTACGATCCAATGCCGCAGTTTCGCTTTTGACTGTTAATTTATCACTCATTTTTTTTAATCAATTGATATATAATTTTAACAGCATCCATTGCATCTTGTAAAGTGGGATTGGTTTCGGCAGCACGTCGAATCTCGCCCCATAGTTGATCCTCTTTTAAAGACTCAAGTAGTTGAGTTTTTGATTCAGACTCGGTGTATATTTCCCTAGCAACAGCACCAAACTCACGAATGAAAACTGTTTCGCCATCATCTGGACTTTCATATATTTTAGGCATATATCACCAACATTTAGAAAAATCTACCACTTCACTTTGTCTTGAAATCTCTTTAACACAATATACACAAAGACTTCCAGAAACCCCTGCCTCTAATGGAATAGCCAACAATTGACCAGGTTTTAATTTTGGAAAATACCATTTAACATCTTGATAAACATCCTCAATCTCAATTGGATGAAATTCAGGTCTAAAACTACTGCGAGGATTGAAACAAAATGCACTAAATCCACGATCATTGATACTGGTCAAAGGAACTACTTCCAAATCACCAGAATCTTTTTCACCGATTAATATTTGCCAATCTACTGGCATTTTGATCACATGTTCGCCAATTTTTAAAACTAATGCTGGGCTATTGAAGCTTTCCAAAAAGATTAAAGGAATGTAAAAATAATCAGGATCTTTTGAGTTGCTATTATCTAACACACAGAATTGCATGTCGTCAACTTCGTCAGGAATGTCCGTCATTTCATAGGACATATTGTTATCAAGTGTAAGTATTCTAATTTTATTTCTCCAGTTATTGTATATGATACAGCATTGTCTACTATAAAGTCAAGACTTAACTACTGCCATGTTATCTTTTCCAAACTAAATTGATAATTTGATTCTGTGTAATAGGCCTTGCGCTGAGTTAGATGCCTTTTGGAAAATTTGCAGGTACTGGTAATATCATAAATGTTGACAAAATCTTTACCAAACCCTTTACGCAAGCCACGACCAATACTTTGTATCACACGCACAAAACTCTTACCTGGCTCAAATAAAACTACATTATTTAATAAAACAATATTAATACCTACAGCAGCCACACCATATGTACAAATCAAAATCTTATTGGTACTGGTAGCAACCTCATCATATTCGGCTTTACGCTCTTTGGCCTTAGTAGATCCTGTAACTAAACTAACATCGGGTTTGTCACTTAATAAGCTAAACAAAGTACTTAACTCAGCTTGAAGCAATTTTCCAGTAGCAATACGATCTACTAATATTAATGTATTGCCATCTTCTTTAATACGATCAAGCAGCTTGGCAATAAATGCCAACCTTTCAGGAGTCTCAGTTAAGTATTTCAACTCGCTTTGATAATCTTTATATACAACATTATCAACCAATTGCACAATGTTGATATGACAATTTGACAATACTCCCTGTTCTTGCAAATCGCTAGCTTGTAATTGACCATCAACTTCACCCAACATAGACCTTAACACGGCTCTAGCATATTCCTCTTTTGGCAAAGTGCCAGTGAATGCCCAACGAATTGGGATACGACAAAATGGTCCAGAAAGCAATGTGCGCAATACTTCAGATTTGCATGTGTGAGCTTCATCAACCATTACACAAACAACATCCTCAAGGAATTCCCCAATGGTGATATCATCTGTACCATTCTTTGTATTTTTTAATAAGTTGTTCAGACTTTGCCAAGTACAGATTGTGTGCTTTTTTCCAATATCTTTTCTATCACCATAATAAACACCAACATCCAATCCTAGATTAACATAGTCTGCTTCTGTTTGCCCAACCAAACTTTTATTTGGAACAATGATCACACTTCTTCCATAGATTTCAGTGCAATAGCTCAATGCCGCTGTGAGAATAGTTTTACCGGCCCCAGTAGGAAGTATTCGCATACATTGAGTATTTTTCAAAAATCCATTAATAGCCTCAACTTGATAATCTCGCATCATAATGGGTTTACCGGCTGCAGGGTGCCCTTCAGGCCAAACACGATCAGCAAATAGTTCTTCAGTTATTTCTTCAAACTCATAAAAAGTTCTATAGTCTCTAAGATCATCGAGATCAATATCATAACCAGCAGATTCTAATATGGGAATAATGTCAGGTAATAAATTAACATAGGTACTGCCACCAAGCTGAGCCAAGCTGACTTTTCCATCCCATCTACCCAGTCTAACTGCTGGAAGATATCTGGCACCCGGCACATCAAACTTGAAACGATCAGCAATCTTTTTTCTAGTAGATGCGTCGACACCTTCTAGTTTTACATTGATCTCATCTCGAATTACTAATTTAGCCTGCAATTTTTGTCATCCCATTATCGTAAACTGTTTGTGTAAAGTACACTATTTTTTCTGACATCATCATCATATGTTGTTTTTCCAAACCATGAATCATTGCATTGGTACTGACCATTAAAAGAATTGTTTTTGGCCAGGATCTTTTAAGTTTGTTCAAATAAACACATTTGATGTTTGTTAAGTCTATCTTAGTTGATTTTTTATTTACAAGATCTAATATTTGATCTTTGTCAAATTGCTTAAGGACATTTTCTTTAAGATTATCATCAACGATGGGATCATAAACATATATAGGCCACCTATTATTTAATGTTGCATATCTAACCAAACAATCTATTAGATCCTCGCCGTCATAATTTTCACTAGATCTTGTGGCATGTATATGTCTGGAAGTGGATAAATTGGCAACTTGAATTCCATATATTGTTGATATCAAATCTTTAATATCTTTACTAACAGTAAATCCCAACAAACTGGAATTGTCCACCAACCTCAATATATTTTCTTTAGAAAACCCACCTAAATTGTTATTGATATAATCAATCAAAGATGATTCTGCATTATCAATAACCAAATCAGTTCCATTATCTCTTAACTCTATTGCAAATGGTGTTTTCTCACACCCTTCCAACAATTGCCAATATTTTAAAAATTCTAAATCAGCGTCAAATTCATTCTGTTCAGCAAAAGCCCTTGCCCAACTAACATTATATTCAGTTAATGCCATATGCCAAGATTTGGCATCTCTATCAAATTTGACAAAACCGTGACTGATATTTCTATGTTCTGCTAACTTGTCTATTAGACCTTTATTATAAGGAAATGTTAGAATTATTTCGCCGTCAACAACTGATATCTTTTGTTGCCTCTCTATAATCTTTGGTTGATATCTAAACTTTGGTTCTGTTGAATGTAACCCAATTTCTACACCAAGACTTGAAAATTGCCTTTTATATTTACAGACAATTTTATGAACTAATTGCGCTTGCCTATCTGTTAGGGCTTGACCTTGTATAGTTTGCTGAGATAGATTATCTACTACAGACATATCATATCTGGCCAACCTAACATCTGAAGATTTTGAAAAGAAAAAATTGTTAACCACAACACCCGAACAATCTCTTTGGCCGCCCAAGATTTCTAAATAATCTTCTATATGTTTGAAAGATGTTAGTTGCATAAGACTATTGTAACATTTAATCTACACAAAAGTCAAAAAATAACCTGCCATAAAAGACAGGTTAAAAATTGACAAGTAATAAAATACTTATACTATGTTATTAGGTTACAGATTTTTCTTCTTTGAGAATTTTCCACATCTGCTTCTTTTCCTGTTCAATGCGTTGTTTCTCCACACTTGCTCGATACCGATCCTCACCTTGAGCACGTTTTTGGTCATTGCTAACATTCAACATTCGATCATAGTCTCTGGCCCAGGTCACACCCAGTAACCACTGCCGCAGTTGGGTCAAGGTTCCAACAAACACTTCGGCGTCTCGGGCATAAACTGGCACATTTGATTCATCACGAGGTTTTAATGCTACCAGGTCATCTGAATACGATGAGGTATGAAGTTTTGGAGAGCAAAGCATGAAACCTAAAGCTTCTACTTTTTCTTCTAGTTGATGAATTTCACGAACCAAATTATAGCCTGACATAATCACTCCACTCGTTCAATTTCTAAACTGTTGTGAAACCAACACTCAGTTTCGCTGTTGTTCCAACCTTCGCTTTCCCATGCTGAATAGTCATCTTCTTCCCAGAGCTGTTCCAAACGATCACGCTCTTCTTGGCTCATATCTTTGGGCCACTCAGTATCACTCAGCCACCCATCATCCAAACTATCTAGATCGCAGTCATAGCCGCAGTCATATACATTAACACCTTCAGCATTATCGGCATCAATATCTAATTCCTCATCGTCTTCGGTGGTGAGGTTTACTGTGCCCCAACGGAATCCAGTGATGCGAACAATGACATCACTGCCCTTGTTCCAAATTTCTCGCTCTTCTACACTCTTTTTGTCCAGTGTACTTACTCGATAAACAGCCATAATTAGGAATCCCGTTCCATTTCAGAAGCTTCACGAACCAACGTGACCAATTCGTCAACTGAAGGTGTCAGAATTTTTGCAGTGACATAATCACCTTTTTTATTCCTGCCACTGACTTCAATCATATATCCATTATCATACATATTAATGGTAAATGATTCATTTACTTTAATTAATTTATCACCGAGTTTGGTTACTGTTTTTGCTGTTGCCATTTCATACTCCTAAAAAAAAAATTATCGAAACGGGACTTATTGACATTGCCCGTTACGCACACCGCAGGGGAAATCTTATGCTGCCTTCATGCAGGTTGTTTCTGTCATACGTTTCCAATTCAATGGGAAACTCTTACGTAAGTCTGCAATCTTCAAAGCCATACGCAGACTCATTTCACGCAAACGATTTTGATTGGTGCCCATGAAATCAATGATTTCATCTTGAACAATTTGATCAAAATCATAATCAGCAAACAATACGCCATCTTTGGCAATTTGTTTAATTCGTAATACTTTGTCACGCATAGTGTCCAAAGTCAAATCCAAATAATGACAACGACTTTGCAAAGCATCCAAGTGGTCACGAAGTTTTTGACTCTTCATTTGGTCGAACTTCAAATTAGTGATGAAGATCACCGAACCTTTAAATTCAAAACTATCTGGAATACCATCTCGACGAAGCATATTGCTATCGCTCAACCAAGAAATTTTACGCTTCTTGCCTGAGTCCAATGCGCCTTTCAAAAGATTCAAAGCAACGTCGTCTAGTAAGATTGAATCACAGTCATCAAACACTAGAACGCAATTGGGGTCTGAATATTTGTACAATGTTGAATACAGACCCAATGCGGTTGCAGAACCTTTAACCACTTCAGCACGAAGACGTTTACCTGCAATGTGGTCAAACAAGCAAGCCTTTTCAATTTCTTGTTCAACGCCAAAACTCTTACCAACGCCTGGTGGGCCACTAACAATCATTGCTCTAATATCGCCGTTAGTAGCGGCTTTAGTCATTTCTGTCAAAATGTCAAAACGCTCACGAATACGCTCAATCGCCTGTTCGTCAGTTTCAACAGTTTTCTCAGTAGTCTGTTCCATTTGCACAGTATTCACTCCTTGATTAATTCCAGTTACAAATTCATAATCAGCCACGCCATCAACATTAATTCGAATGTCATCAGGGTAGCCAGGGAAAGTATTGTTATTTTTAACAGTTACAAAACCGTTTTTTGCAGTTTTGCGATATTGATCCACCAGTTCAAAACTCATGCCAGAAACATTATGATTACGATAAGTACCTTTGATAAAACGAACAAAAGTTGCTGACATTGTGTTACTCCTATTTGCGTTACAATACATGTATTATACAACCAAAATTGGTTATGAGCAACCAAAATTAACCTGAAATACGGTCAAAAATTTGTTGTTGTAAATATGCAACATCTTCTGATGGCACATAGAAATCCGTTGAAGGGTCGTAATATTCTCCCTCTTTTGGATCATAATAAAGTGTTTGACCGTTAGGATATGTGAACGGACCTTCCAAGCCTTTTCTTGGGCCATATTTACTGTCAGTTTTGAAGATTTTTGAAGCCAAAACAGTCTCCTGTGCTGTAAATTAGCTTCTATTTTAACGCTATTTGATTAATAAGTCAATAGAATTCTTGTTGTAAAATCACAACAAGTTAAATTTCTCTATTGGGATGAGTTGGGTATTCTCTACGCAACCAATCTAATTGCATGCGTTCAGGATTGGGTTCATACCATCCCTTTTTTCCATAAATGTTAGTAATACTGTAGAAGAATTCCTCATACATTTGACTAATTTTATCAAAGTTAAAGTTTTTGGCGGCCCAATCTCGACAGTTTTTGGGATTGATACGACCAATGTTTTTAGCGGCCCAAGTAAAATGTTCAAAAGTCCTACAACGATATCCAGTAACACCATGCAAGTTGAGTTCACCAAAACATGCCCAATCAGTACTAATCACCGGAGTGCCGCTCAACATTGCCTCAATTTGAACACCACCAAATGGTTCACCATACATTGTAGCCACAAATTGACCTTTTGCTTTACTCATTAACTTTCTGCGCAATTCGACATCAGCATATCCCACCATTTCAACATGTGATGGGGTGGTATACAATCCCATACTAGCCAAACTACCTTGACCAGCAATTTTTAGCTTTGCCCCAATTGCTTCAGTTGTTTGAATAGCTACATGCACACCTTTATGTTCACCAATTCTACCCAAGAATAAAAAATAATCTTCTTTATCTTCGTTATAGTCAAAATCGTTGAGATCAAAATAATTAGGGATAACAGCGTCATACCAACTAAAGTGTCCTGGTCCAGACACCGCAGTCATATTAAACCAAGCAGCCATTATGCTTTGACTTTCAAACACACGATATGGTGCAAATACGCCACCAGGATATCCAATACCCGGTTCTACCACCAACATATCAGGATGTGCATCGGCGATGGCTTTATGTCCCCAACCCCAAAAGCACAATAGAAAATCATTTTTTTGTTTACGCAAACCAATTTCTCTAATAGCATTGGCATAGAAAAATTTATAAGCAACGTCATTTAAATCATATTTGAATGTATTGGCATGCCAATCGTGATCACCGTATGCTTCATTTAAAATGGCATCATTGGTTACTCCAACGTTTTCATCACATTCAACATCACTATGTTCATGACCATAATGGATGATAGTGTGCCCTCGAGCCTTCATCATAGCACAAAATTTTACTACTTTTTGTGTAAAAGCACAGGCTACATAATCTTTGTTAGAAATAGTGTGTGGGACACCTAATACATGAAATCTAAAATGCATATAATTTTACTTCTTAATTGAATTAGTGAAAACGAATCATATCTAATTTCTATTTAAATTATTCCTGAACAGGCATACCATTAGGGCCTATATTACCAAAAATCCCCAATGGTGCTTTTTGAATTACTTTTTCTTTATCTAAAAATTTATATAAACAATGTTCAATATCGGCATATCCACCAGCAGATATTCTTTCGCCCATGTAAGCTAAACTATTATCATATACTGTAATAATTTCTTCCATCAAGCTAACCGGCCAACTCCACAATCTGCTCATAAATTGTTGTGATATCAATGTCAAATTATAGTCAAATTGACTATTTTTTTGATTACTAATCACAATATGATTTTGTATATTATATTGGTCATAATAGCCAATATCAAAATTATTATTCAGACCATATCTTCCGCTGATTTTAAAAATTCGCTGTGTATTGGAAAATTGATTCAAGCTTCTATGTAGATTTTTAAGAGCTTTACCAAAGCACATAACCTCGGTGACGTTTTTAACTATATCCCAATTATCTGTACTATTATAAAGCCCAACTACTGACGGATCTGAATTAAAATTTACAATACTTTTAACCAATGGTTCTAAAGTATTAGATTGATCTTGAGTTAAAGCGATTGCTGACATTTCCAATAGAAATAAGTCAGCATCAGGTACACGTCGTTTAATGCTTTGAATAGTAGAAACTGTTTGATTTAGACGAGTTTCTGCATCAAAAACACCAAATTTTGTATTAATCGCACTGGTAATTAAGAATGTATATTTTGACATATACATTACTTACTGTGGATTTTTTGCTTCCAAATATTCTTTAACGAAGCGCAGAGCTTTACGACTTGTATCGTAAACATATTCCTTAGAATCGTCTTCGGTAGTTAAGACGACAATAAAGCCGTTAGCCGCACGTTTAATTTCAATTGATTCAAACATAATATTTCCTTGATGTTAATTTACTGACTTAACTAGTATAAGCTCTAAATTAAGGAAAAGTCAAGAGATTTTTAGAATAATTTAATAAAATTAACGTTTTTGTCTTGGAGATTTTGGTTCAATATCTCTAGATTTTCTACTGTTGGCAGGAGCATCAGTCTGATCAGTACTTTTACTAGTTTCAGCAAAATATTCTTTTTCTTGATCGGTTTTGTTCATTGTCCCAAATTTTGGAACCATTGGTTTCTGAAGAGGTTGTGAACTAAATTCAGTACCTTGTAAATTGGTTGTTTGTGCAGATGGTTGATGTGTTTTAGTAGATGGGCTCGCGGGTGGCACTTGGGGTCGAGCATTCTTCAAATGATCATCGGCTTTTGGTGCTCCAGCAGCTTTTTTAGCCTTACGTTCTTCAATTTTTTCCCAGTCTGCAATATCTTTGAGCAAATCTCCCATCTCGATTATATTACGTACAGCTTTTTTCTGGGCATAAGAACGCAATTTGATTAATAGCTCTTTACTAGTACCCTGTTCTTTTTTAACTTCTGAAGTTTTTGGGTAACCGTAAATATATATCTCATACATAGCAGAAGTAGTGCCACGACGAACTGTAAGTTGGTAATCATCCAATGCTTTTTCTAATTCCGGACCAAATGTCAATTCATGAAATGCTTTTTTAGCATTGGGGCTTAAAATAATCATTTCAACATTGGAGTCATTGCGTGTAGCGTGGTATAGCAGACCTTTATAAACACGTTTTATCAAATCTGCCTGTCCATCTATACTACCTGTAAGTCGATTTAGTTGATTAAAGATTTCATCGTAAGCTATTTTAAACCCTGTTTTATAATTGGTTGTTCGAACAAGTTCTCTATTAGCATCCATTTCTTCTTTACTAGATAGTTTTTCATCCATTGCTACAAACTTTTCTTTAACCCCATTGCTCAATGGTATGTTTACTGATGACAAAAAGAAATCGTTTAATCTTTCAAATTGATATCCACTAACTTGACCAAATTGACCAACATCACCCGCTTTAATGCTCAATAAGTTTATGCTAGAACCGTCAATTAAAATCTTTAAATCTGCTTTAGTGGTTTTTTGTTCTTCAGCATTTCCGCCATCACTTTTTATTTCAATTTCATTTTTTCTAGGATCTTTACTGGCTTTTTCAATTGCTGCCGAAACCCTCGGCGAAGTGTTAACATATCTAACAGCATTATCAATATGAGCGGTGATTGCTTTTAATAAATCCTTGCCCATGCCATAATCTTCAGGAGTTTTTCCATCTGGATCCATTCCTATAAATGATGCGAACCCTTTTTTATCAGCATCAGGAACCGAAACAGTGAATGATAATGCATCTTTTCCGGCCCGCCCGCTAGCAGTGCCATTGCCTTTTATTACACGTCTAGCAACATCAATTACATGACTGGCATCAATATGTTCAAGTGGATTTTCATATTTGGCAGTCACTGCACAACCTAAAACGATTTCCGCAATGTTTCCCTTATTGACGCGCAATTTTCCACTAAACAATTCATCTTTGACAATCTTAGTTACATTTATTTTTTCAACGTTCTTAGTCAGATTGCCGTTATCATCAAGCATCCTAACAGTAAAATCAACATTGTTTAATATATTTTTATCTTTGTTAGTAACAGCAGACTGCAATCTTTTAGCAGCACGATAATTGGGATCAGTTGGGCCGTTTATTTCAATTTGTCCTTCGTATTCAACAGTCCCAATCCTAAATGTAAGTACAGTTGTAACTGGTTCCTTGAGATTTTTGGCGCCGCCTGCCAACATACGAGATATAAACTGAGGAACTGACGAGGAATTCATCCATTCACTCACACTCATGTTTTTTGCTTCAGTTAGCAAAGGTTTGATAATGTCATTTATTCGCATAGTGTAATATTTATATCATCTTGGACAACAACTATACCCAATATTAAAATGAAAAGATGAATTTGTTGCGCCGCCGCATAAATAAGTATATCAGTAGAAACCATGAGTTAATTCTGATAATCAAAGGAAAACAAAATGAAATATATATCAGAAAAAATGCTAGGCATACTAGAACGTTTATCCGAAATGTTTCCTAGATCTAGCTATCAAAGCCGTTTAGATGCGTATCTAAGCGACAAAGGCATTACCGATGCCGCACAGTTGGAAAGTTACATCAAACAATTCCAATACAAATCCACACAAAGGAGTTTTTAAATGAAACGTATATTCAAAGAATTTTTAGATTTTTTGAACTGCATGGCTAAAGCTAGAGCAGCAACACGCCTCACACGTATGGGCGACTGGCGCACCGCACAACAAATGTATCAGGATCAAAAATGAAAAAAATTATAGAACAATTAACACAAACACTAGTAGATTTCGTCTTCACTATCAAAAACTATAGAGAGCAAAATCTCTACGGTCGCTGGTATTAAGCTGACCCGTTAGTCAACAATTCTATTAGAATTTTATCTTTGAAAGCATTAAATCTACTTTCAAATTGATAACAGCACTCTGCTATTTCATTCGGATCGGATGACCACATCATAGTTTTATAAAGATGATCGGCCCATTTGCTGACTTCATCTTTATCAACTTGAATGTCTAGAACATGCTGTCTAGGCCTAGCATTCCTACATATATGCCACTCATCAAGTAACAATCCGGCTTTTGTGACTGGATCTAACATAAATCAGACTGAGTAATCTTCCATTCCGGCGGTTTTTAATCGAACCAAATGACCCATCATGAAGTTCTTAGACTCTAGACCTTTCATCAATCCTAGATAATTATTTCTCAATAGTGCTACTGAATTAATCAATGTTTCCATATCGATAACATCATCCTCACCGTCCACATACTTTTCAGCATCTCGACTGGTTAAAGCACGATTGTAATTTTCTAGATATTTTTGAAAATGCTGTTTTCGTATTTTACGAAGCTGTATATTTAGAAAATTTAACACAGCCTCAATTTCTTGAAGCTGGTTAAATCTATGCTCAGTTATGCCGGGAAGTTGGGCAAGGCTTTTTTCAACCTTGCCAAGTATTTTACACTCGACCCGGGCCGTGCCCAACTCTGCTTCATAATATGAAATAAAATTAGGTAATTGGCCAAGATCACCAACTACACGATTATACCACATGATTAATCTTCGTAATCCTCTGTGTATTCGTCCTCATCATCTATTTCAGTTTTGTATTCCTCAAAACTGCGTCTTAGATAACTATCAGCGGCAGCGAATTCCTTAACATCGATATCACTTAAGACATCAACCATTAAGCTCATCAATGTGTCAGCAGCACCTTGACGCTCTTTGCTTGGAATATACTCTTTGAGAGCCATATAAGTTTCAACTAATGTATCAATTTCAATACTCATTATTCATTCTCCTCAACTACTTGCTCTTGATTACTTATGGCCGACCTAGGATTATCGGTAATATCTTTCATTACTTTAGTCAAACTTTCGTTTTCATTACGTTCCCAGGCTTTACGGAATTGCTTAATAATCTCACCATCAGATAATGTATAAACAAGACTATTACCTTCTTTTTTCAGCAAACCCTTGCCTTCAAACAAATCAACCAATCCACTATGAGGATTCATACCTGTTTCATATGGGATTTTGATTTGAACGCTTTCGAATGGCTTTGCATATCGAGTTTTCATAATTTTACAAGCACTACGAATACCCTTAACTTCGCTGATCTTATTGCCATCTTCATCTTCTTTAAGTTTAAGTTTTCGCATTGCAATAACTATTGAACTAGCGTAAATGAAGCCTTGACCACCCGAAATTTTGTCATCTGGATCAAACATATCTTGACTTGCATATGTATGATTAGTAGCCACTAACCCAATATTCAAATCACCAAACATATTAACACAATTGCGAACCAATGCAGTTAGTGCCTTGGGCTTTCGTCCCATATCACCTTTTAAATCACCAGCTTCAAATTGATTAACATCAGTTGGTGTCAAAAGCATACCCAAACTATCCAAAACAAACAAAACTTTTGGACGTTCAATTTCTGGTAATACTCTATATTCCTTAACAAACTCACTAATCATTTTAGCCACATCATCGATCATAGCCATGTTTAGTTTGAGTAATTTTTCTTCACTGGTGTCTACTTCCAAAGCATGTAACCAAGCTTCATCCAATGCATTTTCTGTATCAATTAAGATAACATAAATGCCTTGTTGTTGAGCATTACGCACCAAGTTTCCTGATGCAATAAAGCTTTTACCTGCGCCACTCTCGCCCGCAAGTACAGTAACTTTGCCCATGGGAATACCACGATTAAAGTCTCCAGATATTAAATAATTCAATGCAAAATTACCAGTGCTGACCCAATCTGTTGGATCATTAAAACCAATGCTAACACCTTCAATGCTTTTAGTAATTGTTTTTCGAAATTTTGATAAGTCAAACGGCCGCGCCATATATTCTCCTAGAAATAATAAATGGGAAGATGGAACACCCACCTTCCCTGATCAATGATTAAGCGGTCTTTTGACGACTACGGATCATTTTCAAAATATCCTCAGCACGTTGACTGGAAGGCTTTACTGCCTCCACTGGTGCTGTGGCTTCTACTGGATCTTCATCAACCATCGCTGGTGCTACTGGGCGAGCAACTTTTGTGGGGGCTGGCTCAGGATCAACCATATCATCAGAACGTGAAGCTGCCGACGAACCGGTTGTTGCGGGACGATCACTTTGAACACCAGCTGGTTTGTAGTAGTTAGCCCAACGATCGGAATCATAAGCTTCACCATCAACACTGGCTTCAAACATTTCTTTGATTACTTTAAGTTCAACATCGCTGGGCTTCTTAGGTAAGAAGTCTGCCAAGTTATAAAGTCCAAATTTTTCAATAGCTTCCAACTCTTGGGTAGTAAGAGCGGATTCTTTACGTGCCCATTTGCTAGTGTTGTAGTCGCTATAACCACCTTTGCTAGTTTTAGTTGCAGTAAAGTCCAAACCACGCTCGTAATCAGTTGGCAATTCTTCCATTTCAGGATCCATCAGAGCAGCTTTAACAATGTTAAAGATCTGTGGGCTAATAATAAAACGACGAATTGGATTTTCAGGAGTTTTGTCATCGCTCAAAGGATTTTCACGAACAAAACCTTGGAACAAATAAGATTTTTTCTTCCAATATTTACGACCCATATCTTCAAGATTTGGATCCTTAAACCAGCCTCGAACTTCTGCCAAAATTGGACAAGCTTCTCCCCACATTTCAACACAGGGCACTTGTACTTGAACAGGTTTGCTATCGCCTTGGCCTTTAATACCAGCGAAAGGCAATTTAATCATTGCTCGTTCAATCCAGAAAAATGTATTTTTGGGATCAGCGTCAGGAAGGAAGCGTAGTTTTGCACTAGTACCTTCTGCAATGTTCCAATGTGGATAGATAGCATTATCACCGCCCATTTGGGAATTGTTGCTACCACGGGTTTCTTGCGCCTGCAAACGTGCGCGAATTTCAGCTAAAGTCGTTGCCATAATATAAGTCCTTAATAAAAATAAAAGATGGTCTTTGTGAGAGATTAGATATTAAATACACCATTGCACTTAATAACATATATATTTATCCCTACAGTAGGAATTGTATAGATTTATTTTGAAAGATTCAACTGAAATTTTGAGCTATTCAACCAAAAAATTAATTTTTGGTAATGCCAGCGAGTTTGCGCAAACTGCTGATACTTTCTTCCATTGGTGGCTGATCTATGTTGATTTCAGACGCAGGTGATGGTGATGATTGTGGTTGATCAAATGTCATTTGAAACTCGGCAGCCAGATCCTCGTAACCGTTATTACTTAACCAATCAATTACCAAAGGTCTAACATCGGCATCTTGACCTTGTTCTGAAGATAATTGACTTATACGATCAAACAAGTCATCGTCTCCAATAAGATCATATAAGGAAGGTATAGCATCGGCGCCATCAACTCCGGCAGACAGTGGCTTAGACATTAGATCTTTAAGAGCATCTAAATCTGAATCAGTTTCAGGCACTGCCCACGTGCCTTCTACTACATCATCCGCCCATTGATCAAATTCAGCCACATAACTATTTTCCATAGATTTTTGTTTAGCTTTGTACGCCCTATAAACATGAGGCAATGCTTCGCCCAATCTATCGTCAAATAATTTTTTAACGAATCGCTCTTTCAATTGATCTAAATCAAAATCATATTCATCTTGATCATTTGGTGTATAGTGTTCTTTAAAATCGGCATAACCCTTTTGTCCACTAATACGATTCAAATTTGATTTAACTTCATTATATCGTTCTATAGCAGCTTCAACCATGGCAATTGTTTCTGTGTCCTCAAACGTTCTACGACGCATACTACGCACAAAAACCCCCATAGATGACATTTCTTTTGCAGATTCTTCAATGAAATTAGCAATTTCGTCACCAATTCTACCACCTTCAGCAATATGCCTAGCCATTGCCCTAGCTGGGCTTAATTTAGTAAATGGCATCAAAAATCTTTCACCGATCTCAGTTTCAACAAATATATTTTCGATATTTCTAGTTCTAGATCCTTGAATTTCAGGATTTATATTTTGGCTATGACGTACCAATAATTTTACTGGGCCCACGTTTTCATAACTTAGTTTACTAGTACCAAACAGTTTGCTTTCTGTAACCTTTACTTGATCAACAGCAACTGAATCTTTTTTAGTCAATTTTTTAATGTCGCGCAAACTTAAATTGGATTTAGTTAAATTTCTAACATCAAAATTCAACCAATTAGCTTTGGCGAAATATCTCAATTCTTTTAAAAAATCTACCCATCGTTTTTTCTGGTCAAGATTCATCAAGTCAAGTATATCAGTGATATAATGAACTTTCAATGCTCTTTTTTCAACATCTCCGGAATCACTTAGATGAACTGTTATGATTGGTTTATCTTCGGATTCGGTATCCTGATATGTAAAATTAAAAAATCTGGCCTTTTCTTCGTCATCTGTGTCAGCTGCTGATTCATCACCCAAGGTAATGTCCTCAAATCTAGTCAATTTATCACACAGTTCTTCGGCGATCTGTTCAATAGGTTTTTTCATAACAATATTTATACTAAAAACTAAAACATTATAAAAGGCATGGGCATGATTACTTCATCAGTTCCGTCTCGCATTTTGGCGTCAAGATCCTGATCAAACGTTTGAATAATTAACATCATTCTAACAGCTAATAACATACTCATAACCAAATCATCACGCTCGCCAACACGAGCTTTATAAGTATTTGCTACTGATATAAATGTCTTTAGTTCACTTATCAAATTACTACTTGAAATACTTAATCTCTTTGTTTCTATTAGATTTTTTAATTTGGAACAGGCCGCCAATTTGGATCTATGAGTAACAGTAAAACCTTTTCTAAATTTTGCTGGGCCACCCATGCTTTTTGGTTCAGTTAAAAATATACCTTTAATATTTTCTTCACCTACTTCACTAATAGCAACTAGAGCGGCTTCCCCTAACGTATTGTTTTCTACACTATAGTAGATATTGGTTTCTGATCCTATACAATCATAAATGTATTGACATATGTCTTTTAATAACCTTACTTGTTGCTGTATGGGCGTCTTATTGTGCTGCCATTCTGCAACTTGCATCATTGTTGGCAACTCTAAGACTTGAATTGCTGACGCATCACCACCAGTACCCAAACTGGGATCTAAGGCTATTGCATATGTCTTACCCCTAGTTGGTTTTTTATACCAACGAACTTGTCCATGTCTTTCTATTGGTTCTTTGGATTCTAACTCACTCAATGTAATAGATTTAATTAGGGTCTCATCGGCGATGAGAAACTCTAGCTCATGCTCTCGTCTAAATCTTTCCTCACCAATACGACCAATTTCTTCTTCTTTCCATTGTTCATCCCGATCTGGATGCTCGCTCCAATGTGCTATAAATGGACTAAACCCATTTACACCTAAGGTGGTTGGATTTCCAAATTCATCTGTTCTTTTATTAGCACCTTTCCAAAGTTGAGAAAATTGGTCTTCATCACTGTTAGGAGTGCTAGTAATAATACATTTACCACCAGTACTTAATGTTGGGCTAATAGCAGTCCAAAATTCACGAGCAATTGTGGGTCGAACAAATGCAAACTCATCTAAATACAAAAGAGAGATAGACATACCACGACCAGTTTTTTCTGTTGTGGCTCGGGCAACAATTCGACTTTTATTATCAAAATTAATATTACCCTGATTATACGACTCTGCACCTGCCTTAAGCCACATTGGACACATTTCATATGCATATCGAATTCTAAGCATAATTTCTTGAGCACCACTATATTGGTGTGCTGCAATTAATATGGTTTGGTCTGGATTGAACATAGCAAACCAAAGCAAATATCCAGCGGCTGAAGTTGTTTTTCCAGTTTGCCTCGAGAGCATGCTAATAGAAAATCGTCTATTGTGATAATTTTCAATTAATTTAACTTGAAAGGAAAATGGCTTATATTTTATTTGTCCTTTAGTGGGATGTTGAATGAAGAAATAATTCTCCATGAAATATCGATAACCATTGATTGGGTCAGCACATTTTGAATACTCGATGACTTGAGTTCTAGTCAGAGGTATTGTTATATTTGGCGGTCTTACAAATTGGATATCATCAGACATGTATATATTTAGATTTAATTGCTAAGGAGTAAATATATTTATGCACCAAACGCTATTGCTGAACGCAGACCATAATCCTATTAGTATTCTCCCACTTTCTGTTGTTACTTGGCAACATGCCATAAAATTATTCTTTTTAGATAGAGTGACTGTATTGGAAACTTATCCAGGACAGGTAATAAGAAGTGAACATCTTACATTGGAAATTCCCAGTGTATGTGTAACTAAAGAGTATTTTGATTATAAAAGAAATATTAAATTTAGTAAGTCTAATGTCTATCTCAGAGATCTATATCAATGTCAATATTGTTCAGACACATTTGATACAAAGGATCTGACATTGGATCATGTAATACCAAAAAGTGCTGGTGGTAAAACTAATTTTGAAAACATTGTTTCTGCCTGCAAACCATGCAATTATAAAAAGGGTAGCAAATTACAAAAGCCTTTACGTACACCCTTCAAGCCAGATTATTATAGTTTAATTTCACAGTGGAAAAACACCCCTGTGAGAATACACCATGAGGGTTGGTACAAATATTTAGGATTGAGTGAACAAGCGATTAACGCTTGATTGGCTTCTCGCCGGTGAGAAATGGCTTTGAGAACCACAACTTAAACCAAGCATCTGTACCTGGTTTGATATTATGTTCTTTTTCTAAACGCTGCTTTTCCATACCAGTAATACTAATATTACTACCGACTGGACTCAATGCGTGATCATTAGCAGTCATTTCATCAGATTCTGCAACTGGCTTTAATAAACTTTCAGCAGTGATGCCAGCAAGTCTTTTAATGTCATTGATGGGATCTTCTGGGGACAATACAGCGTCATCTATTTCTGGATTTATTCCTGTGAAGTCTTGACTTATGAATTTATATTGCTTCATAAGTCAATTAAACGCCGTACTTGTTTTTTTTCTTAGCCGCAACTGGGCTAGCTTTATTAATGTCGGGAGTTTCTGCACTACTTGGATCAGTGAGACGTTTTGGACTCACACCCAGTGCTTTTGCTGCTGCGTCTAGGATTGCGTGATCTGCCTGGGTATAGCCAATTGTTACCAAGTCTTGATGTGTTGCAGTAAACATGGTCATATCAATGTTATCTGGACTGCCGGCACAGGCAATACCATAGCGATATTGTAGATATGCGCTATTATTTTGATTAAGATCTGGCCAGCTTTCGGCGCCTGGCATAGCTGCTTTGGCAGATTTTTCCAGTTTGCCGGTTTTTTCTATTGCTTCCAACAATTCTCTAATTTTCATTTCAAATCACCAATAAGTTTAGCAGAAGCATGTTTTGTTGCTGAAGTAATGCCGGCTTGATTTTTTAATCTTTCTAGATCTTTCAAGACTGTTTCGTCATCATCGTTAAAATCAATGTCAAGATTTTCTTCAACATCTTGATCAGAAACAGAAATTGGAGCATGTTGCTCCAATTCCTGAATATACTCCATTAGAGTTTTCATTATTTTTTGATAATCTTAATAGCCGACAATTCTTCAAACAATTGTTTTTCCAAAGCAGCTAATTCCTCTGCTTCACGCATAGCCATTGGATTGTCACCGCCTGCAACTTTAGGGTATGTGCCCTTAGGACGATTCAAATCATTACCAGGGTTCATTTGTTTATTAACTGTACTATATTTTTCATCAGGAGCATTAGCATAGTCTTCTTCCATTTCCTGTGCACCAATAACGACTTCTGGTTCTGTTGTGTCGGACATTTCCTCTGAAGAGCCTAAACCAGCCAAACGCAACATTTGCATCAATTCACGAGCTGCACCACCAGTGGCAGTTACTGACACGTTTAATGGACTATTAGTTCCCATGTTAGTGCTAACAGATAGATTGCTTTCCTCTTGTGTTGCACCTGACATTGGACTCATTGAACCATCATAGCATTCTTGAACAGAATATTTTTTACCATCGACTTCAAATTCATCTTTATGTTTTGCTTTTGCATCAGCTAAAGCACCTGTGAATTCATTGCCTTCTTCGACATTGTCTCCCCAATCTTGCTGATATTGAGCCACTTGCTTCAGATCATCCTCATGATTTTGATCGATGTAATTTACTATGGCAGTTTCTGTGCTTCTATTTGGTTTCTTTCTGGTGTTGACATTGACTATCTTCCACGCAGCCAGCACAAAGTAATACATGTGCATCTTGTCAGGTGTTATCATGCCCTTGGAGTCAACTGCGTCAGTTGCATCTTTGACCCCGGGCTGTAACTGGTATTCCAGGGCTGTTGCAGTCAGCTGGTATGTTTCTCCATTGACCATAACTTTGAATTGTTCACCACCCAGATACTTGGCTTGAATACCAGGACCACTTTGATCCTCAAACATACCACCGTTCAATCCGTCAACTACATCTTCTAGTTCTTGGATCATTATTGCTAGTTTTTTTGGAGTCGCTGTAGCCAAGATTTTATCTACATCACCACCAGTTTGATCAAACATTTGACTCCATACAGGGCATGCATCAAGCATTTCGAAACCCTCGTCGTCGTATCCGGCGATCTCATCAAACAGCGCACCAAGTTTAGTCTTAGAGTCGTCCTTGGCTTCTGCCATAGCCGGCTGTGGTGCCACAGCAGACATAAAAGCAGTTACCATTGCGCCTGGCACTCGAGAAAAAGCATTCAAGAAATCTCGGAAGTACATGGGGTTGCTGGCTTGACTCATGTCTGGACCACGATAGTCGTCAAATGACTTGAATCCCTTGGCCGGATT
>Ga0114963_10000074_pt1 | contig 57803 bp, 93 predicted proteins | sample C_131016_EF_Meta_FD_87019 | JGI IMG/M metagenome (GOLD analysis project Ga0114963, IMG submission 87019) | Freshwater microbial communities from Lake Croche, Canada to study carbon cycling - C_131016_EF_MetaG | ecosystem: Environmental > Aquatic > Freshwater > Lake | place: Lake Croche, Canada... | reverse complement strand
TCACCAACAATCCAGCTACCTGCTCCTATTGGAGCAGCCAGATTGTCACGAAGAAACTTTACCGGAGCATCAAGAGTTAGCTTTTTCATCACGAATCCCTCATCAATCTATAAAAGCATTATATCCTATGAACAAAAAGAAAGCAAGAATTTTTTTAGTCTGTCCCTTTAATCTCAAATACAGACCAACGAACGCCAGGATTTGATGTTGGCTTATAAACGCTGGCATATTCTACAAAACCACCCAGAAGACTCGGCATCTTTACTACACTACAGCGTTCAACGCAACCCCATGGGGTCATCACATTACGAAAATATCCGATAGGAGCATTTTCTGGCCCATGAAAATTATTTGGGTTCATGTTTATATTATACCTCATCAGGAGAGTTTGCGGAAGGAATATTATCGTTACCATAATTAGGCTTAACAAGTTCCAGGCGACGATCCCCCAACACAAATCCCATTGCTAAGAGGAATGGCTCAAGTTTCTCCAAAAGCGTATCCAAATTTTCAACATCTTCATTAAAATTGAATGAATGAAAATATTTGTCACTATCTTCTCTATGAAACGCAAATTCTACCAAAATATTAGTCACTCACCAAATTCCTTTTTCATGCGTTCGAAATCTATTTTCCGAAGAGCAGGCATATTAAATTTTTTCATCAAGCCGCTTCAGCGAATTCCAAAGCGGTTTCCAGAGCCTTCGTCTTGACGTTCTTGTTGGCGCCATACCAAGCAGAAGTCAACCGAGTATCCTGAGTGCGGCCCAGTAGATGATCAGTCATGTACGTTACTGCATTAAAGCATGTCCACCACGTACCTTCAGCAAACTGAGCGCCGGGTTGAGTTTCCAGAATCTCCATAGCCGTATTGGTAGAACGAGAAACTTCCTTTTGTCCAGCAGAAGGAAACACCCGCTTGAAGTATTCCACCACGTTCTCATTGCTGTAACGCTTGGACCCCAGAAACTGAGCCATTTCCTTGTACTGAGCCAGCTTTTCGGCAGCAACACCAAGCATTAGCTTAACGTTGTCACCATCAAACTCTCGGCGGTGAGAAATCTTCACCATCTTCTCAACCTTGGTATTGAGAGAAAGAGTTAGAGTGTTATTGCACACCACGCGAATGGGAGTGAAACGAACGTCCGTAGAGAAACCATACTTGTGGAAGTTAGTGAAGTGAAGATAGCTTTCCACTTCATCACCGTTGAAGAGAGAGAAGCCAGCCTTAACCTTGGCAAGACCCCACACAATTTGACCATCCTTCAGAGAGCCAGCAGTGTGCATTTCCATGTCACCTTCCGCAATGAAGTCATTGAAGAAAGCAAAAGCTTCGCTGTTCTGAACCGGATTCCAATCATTGGAAACCACATCAAGAACCTTGTCGTCGATATTGCGGACAAGAGCCGAGTGACCAACATTCACCTGTCGGTCATTGATAGTGGCAAAGGCAGGAACCTTACGCACTTCCCAATTAAGACCGGCGGCGTCCAGCATCTGATCAGGAGTAAGATCAGGAAGAACCTTGGTGCCCAGACCGTGCCAGGGAGTTTCGCCGGCATAAGCCATCTGAGCCACACCGTTAACCATTTCAATTTCATGAGACATTTTAAAGTATCCTTTTAGGGGTTGGTTTGCTTCGATGAACAGATAATAGCTTTAATCAGATAGGAAGTCAACAGGTTTTTTTGATTTTTTTTTATTTTGCATTCCAGGCAACAAACCGACCCAAAGATGCGACAATCCGCTTTACATCCCCTTCGTCCTTGATGCCACACATTACCATAGCCTCAAGATGGCCAATAAAACTATGGATACAGTAAATATCTTGGCTCTCATTGTACACCTTACGTGCGCCAGCGAAAGCTTGAGCAACCCTGTTATTCGCTTCCTCATAATCAAACATGATATGTTTCCTTTTATTACTGATTGACGCAGCAAGTGATACGAGCCACACGTTCCCAGTTAACGGGATTGACGCGGCGAATATCAGCAATCTTCTTGGCCATACGAAGAGAAATCTCACGAAGGCGGTCTTGGTACGTCTCCAAGAACAACATTACATCAGCCTTACCCTCGCTGTCAAGACCACAATCATCAAGAAGACCCGCATCGCAGACTTGCTTGATGCGGATCATATAATCACGAGCAGTCTTCATAGCAAGATCGATATAATGAGCACGGGAAACCATGGCTTCCAAGTGTGGAGACATAGCATGACCACGCGCAATCATTTCATCAAAATCCTTATTGGAGATGAAGATGATGGTGCCGTTAAATTCAAACTGCTTGGGAATACGTTCAGCAGTCTCATCATCAATCATAACACCCTCAGTCATGTAGCTGACGATGCGGCGCTTACCACTATCACAGACAGCCTTAAGAAGACCAAGAGCAGTTTCATCCTTAAAGATGTAGTCAGTGTCGTCAAACACCAGAACCTGACCCTTCATGCGGTTCTGATAGAGCAGCTTGAATAGACCAGTGGCGCGCACATAGCCCTTCACGATGCGATAATTAACGTCTTCATTGCCCCATGCAGCAAGCTTGCTTTCGACCGTATGAGACTTGCCAAGACCAGCAGGACCAGACACGATGACCGCACGAGCATCGCCCGTAATGGCGGCATCAGTCATGTATTCCAGAACTTCAAACCGTTCTGCAATACGAGAATAAATCTCTTCGTCAGTCTCAATCTTATGATCTTCGATCACGGCAGGAGTATTGACCTTAAAGAGATTGGTACGGACATAGGCATCCGTATTAAACGTCATCATCTTACGGTTCTTCGTCATACGAAAACCAGCAGAAGGAACACCACGAGGCATATTATTTTCTCCAAAACATTCTTGAGTTGCGGTCATCACCGCCGATAGACGTAATATGCACTAAGACGCCTTTAAACGCAAGCTCCCTTTTATTAAAAAGTTTTAATGTTAGGAGGCTATTTTTTTCTTGCCTGTTATGGTGCGTCTTGATATAAAAAAAGGGGGCTTTCGCCCCCTTTGTCATGTCTTGCTCTGTGTTATGATAAACTTCTTGTCCTCTGAACACAGAAGAGTCTTTCTCCCGCGTATTGGCGTTTTGCAACTCATACAGCGATAACGCTGGTATGCCATTGTTGCTGTCGTCTCAATACCCTTTTTGACAACGTGATAGCTGCCACAATTTGGGCACATAGGCTTGTCATCATTTTCCGTAATTTCGGTTGAATCATACAACTCCAATGCAGCAAAGATTGCTTGATTTGGATGGTTCTTAATCCAGGGAAGCAACTTTTTATAGAGTGGTTCCATAATAGCAACGTCTTGGATATTATATGCTCTCATTTCCTTCCAGGCCACCGGATCACCGGCCATACACTCACGCCACAAATCCATTCCCCGATTCTTTACCTTGGTTCCTAGTCCAAGTGCATTAGCAACATAGTCTAGCTTGTTGCTGGCGAACTTGAATCTGGAACGAACCACTGTGTAAAGATCAATCTGATGATACCCATCTGGTGGCGGCATATCAAGAAGAACAAATTCTTTGTTGATTGTTGGAATATCAAACTTCTTGCCATTATAATGAATGACGGCATCAGCCTCATCAAGAAGATTCCATAGAGTTGTAATCATATCATCATGACCATCGTGATGGATAGATTTAAAGGTGATATCATCTTCGCCTAGCCATTTTGCTGCGTAGCAAATTGTATGTCCTGGCTGGGCGATTTGATTGATGCTTATCGTCTGTTTGAACAATCCCCATGCATACACTACATGTGGAGCAGTTTCAATGTCTAGTAACAAAATTTTCATTCATAATTCCTATTAATATACAAGCTGTTCAATATCAGCTTCGTTCATCATTTCGATAGCCGCATGATATGTCTCAATCGGCATTTTCGTGGTTTGCTTGCTGATATCAGGATATACTATTTTCTTGACACCAGATTGAATCAGTCCCCTTGTGCAATCAGCACAAGGAATTCCATTAACATACGCGATGCAATCTTCTAACCGTATTCCATTCCTGGCGGCATTATAAATTGCATTTCTTTCTGCGTGCTCAGTCCATAGATATTTAGCTGGCCTATCGTGTCTTTCATCGACTTCATCATTAATCCCACGACAAAAACCATTATATCCAGTCGTTCTTATTTCATGATTTGGACCAACAATCACGCAGCCAATTTTAGTAGATCGGTCTTTACTTTTTGTTGAGACATAATCAGCCATTCCAATAAAATATTCATCCCAATTCATGTCAAATTCCTCAAATAATAAATAATAAAAAAATTGGAGAATCAGAATGGACACAATCAAACTTTATGAAGAATTCATCAAATCGCAGAATAAAAAAATTGAACCGTTGAATGAATCTTCAATATTAGCTGATTTGCTTACTTCATTAACAACCCATCCTGAAATGGGGCCTGCTGAAATTGCTAGTCATTTAACGCGAGCAGTCAAACATTTGGCTGTCAAAAAATTAGGAATCCATCATCCAGCGATTAAAAAACTGGATGATGCACACAAAACACTCAATACACATATGGCCAAAAAAATAGGCAGAATTGCACCAAATATTATATCATGATATAATAATAAAAAAAAATAATTATTTCCATGGTGGATTTATTGATGGCGCCCAGTGTAATGTCTACCAACATAATATTTACCGGAATTGGTTTTGATGATGTAGGTATAATGATACATTTAATAGTCCTTCGTAAAGAGTTACATTTTATAAATATAATTAATGTAACTCTTTACGAAGTCACTTTTAAAGGCGAGAAATTTCTCCAGCATCTTCGAGGTCTTCTCTGGCAATGATATAAGCCTTTACCAGAGGTCCGCGCACCACATCATTTCGATCAAATTCAATCACATCAAAATCATCCATACGATTTATAACTTTGAAAAAATCTTTAAATCCAGATTCTTCTTTTCTGCCGTTAATATCATTCTGCTTGATATCACCAGCAAAAATCACTCTACAGTTTTTTCCTATTCTTGTAAAGATAGAATGCAACTCTCCTGCGGTCATGTTTTGAAATTCATCAACAATCATAATACAATCATTGATTGTGATGCCACGAACAAAAGAAGTTGTCATAAATTCAACTACATTTTTATTTTTTAAATATTCGTAGGAATCACCTCTTCCAAATAACTCAGCAAAAATTGAGTAATAGGGGGCTTCATATACTTTGGATTTCTCTTTATTTGACCCTGGTAAAAATCCCATGTCTCTAGTCGGAACGACACTTCTGACGATAACCATTTTATTATACGTCTTGCGTTCCATAATATCTTGCATACCCAAATAAATTGATAGGAATGATTTACCTGTTCCGGCGGTCCCTATCAATAGAAGATTTTGATGATCTTCATATCCTTCAAAAGTGCTTTTTTGGTTGTCGGTCAGTGGAACAACTTTTCGAAGAGTGAAATTCAATTTTTCCTTGATTTCCATTTCTTTATTTCGATTACTTGTTCTCTTTTCTTTACGAGAAACTTTTTTTTGTCTTGAATTTGGATATGCGGTCATGAAGCTCCTAAAATGTGTTTATGGTGCTACGACTAATCCCTTTTTGAGCATTTTTTTTGATTTCTTTAAGTCTATCTCGGAATGCATCATCAGGTTTGCGTAAGCCCAACCGAATGGAATCTCCTATAGAGGGGGCGCCATTCAGTAATTGAATGAATTGTGGATTAGCTTTAAGAAAATCCTCCTTCTCTGAAATGCCCATGAAAAGCTCATGCTCTTCGTTTGTATTTATATTTTTTAGTAAGTAAGTGGGCAATTCACTTCCCTTCCCCGGTTGGGTTCAATAGTTGATCTTCAAGATAATATATCACATCACTCACGGCATATGCGTTCATATGATGACCTTCCCATTCTAGCTTTCTGAGCACCATAGAAAGCCTTGCGATTAGTACAGCCATTTCAGTCTGAGTCATTATCTATTCCTCATCCTCTTCAATATTCATCAATTGGTCGATGTTCTTGGAACGAATGATATTCTTCATTCGTTTTTCCTTGCGACGTTCCCTAGCATTTTTTGAATTATCGTTTTCATATTGATTGTCTTCTTCATCATACCAATTATTGCGACCGCCATAGGATTTTGGGCGTGACTTACTCATAGATAATCTCCAACGCAGAAAAACTAATCAAACCTTCATCGATGATATCATTCAAAGTGCCACCATCTTCTTCAACAATATCATCTATATTTGGGTTATTGTCAAGCCATTTCATCGCGGCTTCTTTCGAAGAAAATACCAAATATTCTGAGCCAATATCCCACTCAGAATTGATTCGATAAACGTATTGTTTCATTGCGGCAAAATCCCTGGAAACGCTTTACGTACCAGTCCCTCTGTGATGTTTTTGTGTGGAGATTTCTTGTCTTTCATTGCAAGAACAATGAGTGCATCATCCTTGTCAATGGTTTCTAAAAATTCAATAAAAAGTGATTCTCGTTTGGTTTGTTTTAGGTTCGGATTTCCACCATCGATGAAAAGGTACAATTTCCTACATTCTTTGTAAAATTGATTTTGTTGATCAACCAGAATATTTGGCTTGTATGGAGGATTGCCGTCTGGTAGCAACCATATAATTGTAGGATCAAATATACCACGCAAAACTGTTTCCAAAGCAACGCTATGATTTTGCTGAAGACAAGTGATAATTTCGTTGTCGTTAGTCATTTTAGATGCTTTTTCTAAAATTTCAGCAACTCCAAGTTTCATAAGAAATCTCCGATATTAGAAGTTAAATTTGTTAGTCTATGTTCAATGAAATAATTCAAAATATTTCCATTGGTTTTTTTACCTTTTTGATCATGATAACTTTCAAGGATTCTTTCCTTGATTTCATCTGGTATTTTACCAAGATCAATAAGCTGTTCATTGCGTCTGTAATTTCGTAATTTGACTTCATCACAGAAAGTTTCTGGTGGAGAATAAAGCCATTCTGTTACTTTCTTGGCATAGACAGATTTTTGTCTTTCGCCAATCACAAGACAATTATCATTTGAAAGGAAATTTGGAATACCATCACCAACATCGCCGCGCAGAATATGCTCCTTTAGAAATTCTTCTGGATTCTTGCAGACGATTTTACCTTTACGAACAGGATCATACTGGAAAACATTTTTGTATTTTTGTAGCTGTTGGAAGTCTTTGTCACCAGACAGAATTAAAATCGGTTCATCTGTATCTCCATATTCTGAGCACAGAGTTCCGATGATATCATCTGCTTCTGTGGTGTCAACATCAATAACACGATAAGGAAAATTATTTTCGATTTCTGATTTGATTTTATTGAGACATTCAAATATCTCTTTCCAGTTAAGCTCCGATGCTTGCTGGCTCTTTTTACGATTTGCCTTGTAATATGGAAAAACTTTACGACGCCAATAATTCTTGTTGTCGCACGCAATAACAAGTTCACCATATTTTTGACTATATTCTGATTTATATGAACGAATCGAGTTCAAAACCATGTGACGACACATACTCTCTTCTATTTCTGCATTGGTATGATTGCCAATCTGCACCATAATATTTGAGAGACTTACTTGAGAATAATCCATTATTATCATAATTTATGAGGGTTTACCCTGTCCTTCCACATTGGGAGTTATAACTATTTTGATTTTTTCAGACACAATTAATCCATCTTCTTCTTCGGAATATTCAAATAAATTTTCTGCAATTACTTGTAATGGATGTTCAAATCCGATTTGTGAACAAAGAAAAGAACGTATCGATTCAACTATTAAAGCTCCATGTTTCAAATCAGAATCATCATCTGATGGAGGAAATCCAGCAATTGAAAGATTATCAAATAATATGGGGGCAACTGTTTCAATTGTACTTTGAATATGAATTTGTTTAACCATATCAACCCGCTCATCAATCTCTTCTATTGACTGTGGCCCCCGAAAATTAATGTTTTTACTTGGAAACATAATTACGTTATTTGCAATTGTATCCATATGTGCATTATACCTTATATTTTAATAGCAGTCAAGAACTATCTATATTTATAGTCGAAGAGTCTCCGGTGAATGGGCATAGCTCTTACGGATGGTCTGAATAAGAGAATGTAAAATTGCCATATGAGCGTCCTCAACGATGCCATAATTATCACAATCAACATGAATGGTGATATCCGCCAAATTATTCGCCAGAACAACGCCGCCATTAAATCCGATAAGAGCCATGGTATTAAGGCCCAATTCTTTTGCTTCAATTAAACCACGAATAATATTTTCAGAATTTCCACTTGACGAAACTGCGATAGCCAAACCACGACTTGGATTATGTTGGTACAACTGATCAGCAAATAAATTTTTGTACCCATTATCATTGGAGATTGCAGTCATCAGAGGTCCGTTGGAGGATAGACTGATAGCTCTGCCTCTCATGGCAGTATCTTGAGTGATGCCCTTGTTATAGTCACAGCAGAAGTGATCAGCAATAGCAGCAGAGCCACCATTGCCAAAAATGTACACTGGTTGTCCGATGCTGCCAACAAGTAACGAATAAGCCTGTTGAATACTCTCCTGGCTAACGCCTAACAAAGCTGAATTTAATTTGCTAGCATACCAAATATAATGATCGTTTTGAATCATAGTTCTACCGCTGTGCTCCCATAATCTGTAAAATTAAAGTGAAATCTACGAAATTCTCTCATCGCCAGAGTTACCGAATTGTGCCTTGATTCTGGCACATAAAATAACATATACCCACCACCACCAGCGCCCAAAAGCTTTCCACCAAGAGCACCAGCAGAAGTTGCAATTTCATACATTAGATCGATATCTGGTGTTGAAATTTTTGAGGAAAGTTTTCGCTTCAGCATCCACGACTCATTCAACAAAGAACCAAAATCATCGATCTTGTTATTTTTTAAATATTTTAATCCTGCCTCCGCAATATCAACCATGAGTGAAGTATTATTAAAAGCAGAATTTTTTTTAGTTTCTAGATTCTTGACTTGATCTGAAAGAATTTCTGCTGTACTTCTGCCATTATCACCAGTCGAATAGCACAATAGATTGTTATTGAGTTTTTCCAGAGATAAGCTATTAATATTTATTGGGCTAATTTCAACCCCGGAAGAATCAAATCGAATTACGTTGAATCCACCATATGCAGCAGCATACTGGTCTTGCTTTCCGATTGGTTCCCCACATAACTCCATTTCGACTTTGCATGCCAATTCTGCTAAATCGGACCTATTGTATCTGATTTTTTGCATCTTGTAAAGAGCATTTATCAGTCCAACCGTAAATGTGGATGAAGAACCAAGTCCAGTTCCTTTTGACGAGATATCAGAAAATGAACAAATTTCGATATTACTTTTGATATTGAAATATTTTAATGTTTCTTTAATCCTATCATGTTTTAGATTATCAACATCATCAACAATTTCCAATTCAGAGTAAACTGCTCGAATATGATTTGGCTGGCTTTTGTGGACCGCAATTTGTATATGTTTGTTGATGGTGGTCGAAATCACCATTCCAGGCATATAATTGTAGTATTGGGGAAGATCGCTGCCTCCCCCGAAAAATGATAATCTGAATGGAGTTCTACTAACAATCATTAAATTTCTTTCCTAACATCTAAAATCCACTTATTAGCCTCCAACCATTCCAGAGTTCTTGTTATCGTCTGGGGTATTGAATATTTTGGCGACCATCCCAAATTAATCAATTTGGTCAAATCAAGATGACTTATTTTGCTATCTCCGACCCATCCAATTTCATTACCAGACCAAATAATTTTTGGATTGATTTTTAAATAATTGGTTATAATTGGAAGAGAATCATTCAAACCACAAATATCAGGATGCCCAATATTAAATATATTTACTGATTCTTTGGTTTTATTAATAATAATGAGAATGGCATCTATGCAATCATCTATATCAAGATACGTTTTTCTTTGATTTTGACCGCCATGAATATACAATTCATCTGAGTTATTTTTCAATGATGAATAAAAATTATAAATGAACCCATGAGAATATTTTGGTCCAGTTATAGAACAAAACCGAAAAATCCAGGCATTGGCGTCATACGAAGAACAATGTGCTTGTATTAATGCCTCGCCAGCCAGCTTAGATGCACCATAGAACGAAGTTTGAATAAAGGGATATGTTTCCGGCGTTGGGATAACACTAGGATCACCATACAATGCTGCCGTTGACGCATAGGCAATATTTTTAATATTCTTTTGCTTGACCCATCGAAGAACATTAAAAGTGGAAATAATTCCATCATTCAAGTCTTTATCAGGATAAACAGAACTGAAACGAACATCGGCATTTGCCGCCAAATGAAAAATCATATCAACATCATCAGAAATAATATCCAAAGAATTTTCATTCGACAAATCAATATTGTAATGTTTGTAATTAGAATTAATTGTCAATTCAGATAATATTTTATCGTGCCTAGAGTGATATCGGTCAACTCCAATCACTCTAGCACCACTATTAAGTAAACGCAATGCAAGATTGCTTCCAATGAAACCACAAGAACCAGTAATTAAATAAGTTTTCATGATATCCTCATGTTTTATACATAAAATATTTTTGTTGTTTTTTTATTGCGCGGGATTCTACGGTGGGATATTGTGTGTTCAATTCTTCCAATATTTTAATCCACTTACTATAGACAAAATCAGTATTGTAACGATTCTGAATATATTGGCGATTAAATTTCAATCCGTTTATATGATTGGTATCGGAAATGCGACAATCTTCGATTGCTTTTTTGAGATTTATGTAATGCAAATTGGCGTGTTCTTGATGATCGAAGGTGCCATTGTACATATATTTATTCAATGCGCCAGACGTATCGGGAAGAGCAGCCAGATCAGGATGGACACACGACAGTCCATAATACATGCTTTCGAGTAGTGCGCGGCACATAGTTTCTGGCCAAATATTTGGATATGCAAAAATATGATATTCATTTTTTAATCTCAAAATCAAATCTTCATGCTTAGTGAATCCATGATATGTGATTTGTGGATGATTTTTACAAATATTGAAAATATTTTCATATTGCTTGTCACGAGAATCCCATCCATACATTTTGAAAGAAGAATGGACATGAAGATGAATATTTTTATCTTCTTCCGCCAACTTCAAAAAAACTGGAACGAGAAGTTCCAATCCTCTATGGGGTGTGGTATGATATGAAATATTAATTATTTTGTGGGGGTCTGGTTTCGCAGGCAGAATTGGATCATTATCAAAAGAATCTATGCAATGCATCCCACCTTCGATAACAGCACATTTTGATGAATATGGCGCATTAACATGTGTCACAAAGGATTGATAATGCCAATTTGATAGGAAGATCATTTTGTGAAAGCTATCTCGTAAATTTTGATCGACGAATGGCTTCATGCTTTCTGGGTCATTCGGTAAATTGTGCTCAAACCATATACGAATCTTGTCTTCTTTCAATGTACGCAATCTACTAGGTACAATCTGCACATTTTTGAGTAAGTGACGAGGAATCCCACCACTATACAAAAATCGCATATACATTTCAGTTCCGCCCTGGGCATTTGAATTGGAAATCTCGTTTGTTTCCATTAAATCAAAATTATTCATTACATTTTAACCCTGCGATAGCTGGCCTTGACTGTGCCTCTGTCTATTGTTTCAAATCCAGCAGCGAATAGAATGTTCTCATATTTGTCATGATCGTACATCCAAATATCATCAAAAACAAAAATTGATCCGATTGTTGATCGATCTAAGAAAAAATTAATCTCTAGATCGACAGCCTCATTCGTGTGGGGTCCATCAAAAAATACAAATGCGTAATTATTTTCTAAAGTTTTGTTGTAATCGTAAGTCGGAACGCCATCAGCAAAACGACTAAAAAATTCATGGTCTTCTAGACAGAAAAAATGAAAATTCAAACCTTGTTGATATGCATAATAATACAAAGAAGGAATGATTCGATTTCTCATGTCGTTGGTATAATCCAGCCGTATACCCTTGGAATGTTCCGTTGACATGGCATCACCTTCTTCATTAATGCCTCGCCATGGCATATGAATGGAAATATTCTTATTGCTACAATCCAGTTCAATATTCCCATAAGGATCAATACAAAACATCGAACGGGATGTATTATTTTGTGAGTGTAGGGCGTCAATGATGATTTTGGTAGAGCCACCACGTCTGGTTCCAATTTCTACAACTGCGCCAGGGGTATCACCAACCAATTCTGCGGCTTTTTGAAGAATTTCATACTCATTACTATCTGTAGAGAAAACTTCATCATCACTAAATCTAATAATTGCCATTATCCAAATTCCTTTATTCTTTGTCTCAATTCAGTGCTACTGAAGTCATGCATTCTCGGAAGGTAGTGAATTTGTATTCCTTTGATAGCGCAAAGAAACTCACCTGTCACTGGTCGATTCTTGTGGTCTTCTCCGACAAAATAATGAGTGATATTGGAAATCATACCAAGCATTCTCTCAATATCTTTTTCCGTTTCATACGGAATGACACAATCAACACCTTTGACTGCACCAAGCTGCCAACTACGCTCAAACACTGATTGAATGGGTTTGTTTTTGTTTGGGTTCTCGACTGATGGATCAATGTGTAATCCAACAATGATACGTTCTACGTGTTCATTTATTGCGTTAAAAAATTCTGCATGGCCAGCATGTAGAAGGTCGAAGGCACCAAATGTGATGCCTAACTTATTTGTCTTGCTCACTCAGCGGTAGCCTTACGCTTGATGAATGCGCGACGGACGCTTGTACAGCCAAAATACTGGGCTACCAGTTCTTCAACAATTTTTTCGTCAAATGGCTTGCATGAGAAAACGTCAAGATAAATCTCACGATTTTCATTTGCGAAATGAGCGCAGATATTACTGGTTTCGATAAGTTGAATCAGAGTAAACCCAGCTTTGTCCCCGCTACCAAAATTCACAATATGTGGCTCACCGTATGCAACCATGTCAATATCCTTGACAAGCTGCTTGGCAAAATTATAGACGTTATCATAACTGGACATTTTATCCAGATCACAACCAGCGGCATCGATAATTGCATGCCACCCCCAAGCTGTATATTCTTCCATAATATTCTCCTTTAGTACGCATCAATAACTTGACAATAGTGAATTTGATCGATGGTTAAAGCCTGCCATCGATGTTCTTTTACGTTCCATGCATTAATAACATCAACATTATGTTCATGAAACCGAATTTCGTCTTGCATATCTCGCATATAAGATTCTGGGAGATATTCTGGTTTTAGACAAAGATGAAAAATCTTAAATCCATTTTCAGTGTGGATAGTGAGTTCTACTACGTGGACCCGCAAATCTTTTAGAATTGCATCACGATTATACGCATTTGGTCTTTGAGCCATTTCAATCACTCATTTAAAAGAATTTTAGTGGTCATGTTGTTCTGCTCAACCAATGTCTTAAGTTGAGTATATCCCCCAACGTAAAATCCGTCAACCACAATAACTGGATATGAGCGAGCAGTCGCATATTTTTCTGTTAGAAATTCTCGGGTAAAATCAACATTCAATTTTTTTTCAGTAAATTGAATGTTGTTCTGTGACAGAAAACGTTTTGCCTGAAAACAATATGGACAATCATCCTTGGTATAAATTTCAACGATCATTAACGAATCGCCTCAGTAACAGAAACTCCATTCACCACATATTTATTCTCATGGTCATTCATACCACCAAAATATGCAACAAATTTTGCCACTGCACTATTATCGTCTTCCGCCCATACCAGCCTGCGCTGATCGGAAACGGCGCCTGAATGGCCCTCAACTAGAGGTACTAGGCTGATATTACCCTCTACCAAGAACAGCCGCTCATCAAAGCCTAGAGAGGCTATATGACTAGGATTTGTGTCCGATAGAGTGTAGGGATCAAAAGTAGCAACTTGTGGCTTGTTATATTCGGTGTCAAGCCTACGCTTAAATTCTACAAGAGCAAGCTGAATCTTTTGTTCGATATGACCAGTCTTTGGACCCTTGCGATTTACGGTTTCATTCATTTTTTTCATTAACTCCGTTATATAATTATAAATTTTCAATTTTGAAGTATCTCCACAAATAATCTTGTGACACCACGTTCAGTCATTCCTAGAAGCTCTGCACATCTGAGAGATAGATCAAATTCTCTATTCCTGATATACGGTCCCCTGTCGTTTACTCTGGCTAAAACCGCATTTCCATTTTCTGGATTTGTGAATCTAACCATTGTACCGAATGGAAGATTTTTATGAGCTACTGTAAATTCCTGTGGATTGAACCTTTCTCCATTTGCGGTTCGGGTTCCATGTTTGTACCAAGATGCTGTTGCTGTATATGAACGAACAACGTCCCTGATAGCGGTGACTTTGTTTGTATTTTCAAGATTGGGAATATGTAAAAATGCCAGAGCAATTTCTGGCTGCTCAGTTTCGATGCCGTTTGTGATATCGATTTGACTGAAGTTTGATTCGCTACCGCTTGAAAAAGTTGCGGGAGCAGAGTGTAGTAAAATTCCCAAACTCAAAAGCACAACATAAATGCGCTTTCTCAACGTCTGTTTCTCCTATATTGGACTCAGCAGGAATTGGACCTACTTTCTCGCACGATGCGAGACTTGCTTATATCATAGCAATGCGTCTTTGTATATAGGAAAACGCATTGTTGCTATGCAGCAAGCTCTTTGAAACGATCTGCACATATCGAAGCCGCAAATCCATATGGTTTTAATTTAGGAACTATATTACAGACACCTCGAATGTAGCCAACAGCTTGCTGAACAACACAAGAAGAACCATGTCTGTCGTCTGGATTGATATCTAGGTGAAGCTCGCAATAGCGAGTTCCGATAACATCCTCAAATCTCTGATAAAATTCAGCAAGTTTCATTACTTCGTTCATCAGTCGGATTGCAGGACGATTTGGTTTTTGATCATAATCACGTTCTCTTGTGACTTCACCAAAAACTTTACATCCATGTTTTCCATTAATATGTACAACTACAACAACTGCATAATCAGCATACCATTGACCACGAACTTTAAAACGTTCCGAATCAACACCGATATAAATTTTGGAATTTTCAGAAGAAGATGAAACGTATTCTCTTATTTTATCAATGTCGAATGACATAATACTGATTTCTTTCGTTGGCTGTAGGATTGTACCCTATCACATGAATTTTATTCTGTCAACACATTTTTAAGGTGAGCAGAAGTTACTTTCAAAATTATCCATTGATTATAAAAATTATCGCTGAGAAGTACGCCATTTGCAAATTGATAATGGCCCTCAAAATAATTCGCCTCGCTTTTTGATTTACAAAGACGTAATATTTCTCTTTTGAAATTTTCTTCTCCAAGAGATTTCACATCTTCTTGAAGAAATTTATTTGATCCCCAATATTTTTTCCAATCGGAATCAACTGAAACTTTTTTCTTTTTTCCTGCGATAATTTTGGTTCGTCTGCTTTTTAGCAGTTTTTTTCCAATATATTTTTTATTATTAGTCAAATTGGTTATTTGATAGACGAAGCCAATGTAATCCACTAAAATAGCTTCGTCAACATCTTTTTCATTATAAATCCACATACTAGGAACTCCATTATGATATCCTAGTATTTAGTGGACTTAAATTTTATTCATCATCTTCGTGCTCATAAGGCCATTTTTCGTCGCCATTTACACGCAATTCTAAATCATATTTTTCAATCAAAATTTCATCTAGAACATCATCGATACCTGTACATTCGGACAATGTATCACAATCACGCTCTTCAAAATGTTCAACTATACCTTCGTATAAGATAGCACGAGTTTCTTCACTGTCAACATGATTTACAATCAATGCTGCAATTTCAGCAAAAAGTCCCGATCCACTTGACCAACCCATATTTAATTCTCCTATTGTTGATGTGCGATTGTTGCATGCCAGATATGTATTTTATCACCATTTTTGTGGTGTAAAATTGTTGGCGTATGATGTATATGAAGTGTTGTTTTTGGTGGTATCATAGTTTCATATTCGCCTGGATTATATGTCAAATGTTCTATATGTAGCGCATGATCGTGCGGTTGTAAATGAACATGCAATATGTGTCTTTCTTTTGGTTTAATGTCAGTACCAGAAATACTACTACTCGTGAACCCATGTGCAACACTTTTGCTATTAGACGTTGATATTGGGCAAGGCGAATATAAATGCCCACTTGTACCTACATGATTTCTGGGGTCAAACCCAAGACCAGAATATGTATCCAATTCATGTCCAATTGGATGGCTGGTTGCAGTATGAATATGTCTAGCTAATTCTTCATGCTTTGAACTTATTTTATCAATTTTTCCATTATGATGGTCAAGTAATTCTTGATTGAGTGGTCCTGATCCGGCACTATAATATTTAATGGCATAAGTTTCATGATCATTTAAATTTGGACTGGATTTGATCAATTCATCACTTACATTATGTGCATTGTCTGCGCCATTTGTGCCGGGTTCAATATGAGTGTTTGATTTTTGATTTAGCCAATCATGAAATGATTTTTCATCATTTTCTTCTTTTATATTTTGCCCTCTTCTGCCATCACGAAAATTTATGGCAAAAGGAGCTACGCCCGAATTTCTAGAAACATATTTTCTGTTGCCTCCACGAAATTCAATGGGTTCTGGAATTATACCAGCCTTTAATTCTGGTGGTGGATAAGAAGAAGTGAAAAGTCTTTTTTTAGGAACTATTTCTTTTAATCGTTTGACCATTATACTTCACTTTCTGATGGTTTGTCAAGCTTTTTTTGTTGATTTTCACCTACTTTACTGGCAAAATGTTTAACGCCTTTAGCCATGCTTTTTTCCCATGGGTCTGCGGAATTGATATCAGGCAAACGACCATGTTCTTGTTTGAATTTTAAAGCATGTTGTGCTAGAATTCGCGCTTTTTGCATTGCAATTAGTTTTTTTGCCGCTGTTTCTTTTTCTTTTTTTGCATTTGCTGCATCCAATTCCGGGTTATCTTGCTGATGTACTACAGTCGCATGCCAAACATAATGTGTCCGACCTTTATTTCCATATACGTCTCTAAAAATAGTTGGAGTTTTTCTGACTTTTAATGTAGTCCCTCTCGGGAGCATGGTTTCTTGCTCATTAGGAAAACTTGAAATGTGCGAAACGTGTGCAGCATGATCATGTGGATGTAATTCGATATGAATAGAATGTGATTCGTTTGGTTTAATATCATAATCAGAACCGGGATATGAAGTTTTCGAAAAACTTTGAGCAATATATTTATTATGAGTAGCTGATGTAAATGCGGGAAGATGTAAATGTCCGTTTGAACCTACGTGATTTCTGGGATCAAAGCCAATACCAGAATACACATGTAGCGAATGGCCAATTGGTTGTCTGGTAAGGGAATCCATAGCATTTATGGTATTTTCATGAAATTTATTAATTTTTTCGCCATTTTTATGAGAATCAATTAAATTACGATTTAAATCACTTGATCCGCCTGTATAATCTCTTGCGGCATCAAAATGTTCTTGAGTTAAATTTTCTCTTTTTGAAGTTTGCTGTAATTTATCATTGATATCATAATTATTATCGCCAAGATGATGATTATCATTGTGATTTAACCATCCACTAAGTGACTGTGCTGGTGCGTGTAGAACTACTTTTGGTGAATCACTATCTTCTTTGATGTTTTTTCTACGTTTTTTTTGGTGATGTTGTCCATCATTGAACGCAATAGGTAATGGAGCAATGCCGCCCTGAAACTCTGCCGGAAAAACAGAAGGCTTAATCGAATTATCTTTTTTTGTATCTTTTTTTAAATTTGTAATTTCTTTAAGTCTTTTTGTCATTTTCGTTCCTTTTTTTATAAACTCATCGATTGAAGTATATTTATTGATACATCATTATTGATGCCGCCAACAATATAACTAGAAATCTCTGTTTCTTGAGGTGCTACCTGAACGTCCCCACCACTAATCCATTTTTGAGTCCATGGCAACGGATTTGAAGTAACTTTATATTGAGAAGGAAATCCTACGGCTTGAAGTCTTTTATTTGTGATCCATTCCACATATGAGCAAAGAAGTTCCTCATTTAGACCAATAACCGATCCATTCTTAAACAAATATTTAGCCCAGGCTTTTTCTTGGTCACATGCCGAGATGTATAGATTGATGCATTGTTCTCTGGTTTCGTCTCTAATCTTAACAAAATTTGGATCATCTTGTGGAAGGATTTTCAGAAGCTGCTGCGTGCCGGCAAGATGGAGATTCTCATCCCTTGCGATCAACTTGATGATCTTAGCATTTCCTTCCATTTTTTTCAACTCTGCAAATGCCCATGAACATGCAAAAGATGCATAAAATCGAATGCCTTCAAGGATATTGACTGACATGAGAGCTAGCCAAAGGGCTTTCATGTGTTCATAATCGTAATATTGTATATTATTCATAATAATCAAATTATCATAATATTCGCTGATATCGCCCGCGCATTGCATAATTTCTGGAATGTCAAGGATACCATCAAAAACTACAGATGGATTTGCATAGACATTTCTAATGACATGGGTATAAGAACGTGAATGAATCGTCTCCGAGAATGCCCAGGCGATGATCCAATTTTCTAATTCTGGAAGTGATGCGATTGGGGCAAATGCAGCAGTCGGAGCACGACCCTGTACGCTGTCTAGGACAATCTGGCGCTTAATGTTGGATGTGAAAATATGCTGTTCGTGAGCAGAAAGAGCATTGAAGTCTTTTTTATCGCGAGTCAAATCCACTTCGGTAGGTTGCCAGAAAAATCCCATTTGTTTTTCAGTAAGCTTTTCTAGAAAAGGATACTTGACAACATCAAATCGTGCAATTGAAAGATTATCATCAAAAAATAAAGTATGTTGCATATGATTTTTGTTGGAAATATTAAAAACTGTACTCATCTATTTTTATTAGCTCCGTAATAGCATGGGGTAGTCATATAGCACGTTTCGCCCTCTATCAAGCCACACACGGGGCATAGCTTGATGATAGGCGCTAGCATTTGTTCTGGTGGTGGTTCGCTGGCTATGGCTGTTGCATAGCCCTTTTCAAAACCTTCAGCGTATCCACGCATATATTCTTCTGTCATTATCAGTCCTCAAATTTTACAAGATAAACAATCTTCATCATCTTGATTTATTCGTTCCAGTTCTAGATGTGGACTCGCTTCTTCCCCAGCACCATCAAAAGTATTAAAATAATATAATTGTTTAATTCCCCATTTATATGAAATAACGATATGTCGAATCAAATCAGACATTGGAATTTTATGCATTTGTGTAATTGGATCAATAGGATAATGCTCTGGATTATAGCTTGTGTTCACCGAAACACCTTGATCTATGAATTTCTGTAACACTGCCATAATTTTTAAATATCCTTCTGGCGATTTTTGATCCCAGAGAAGATCATATTTGTTTTTCAACTTTCTGACTTCAGGCACAACCTGCTTGACATATCCAGCTTCTTTTGATCCCTTGATTGTTACTAGGGAACGCACAGGCTCAATTCCGTTGGTAGAATTGGAAACCTGGGCAGAAGTTTCAGCAGGCATACCAGCCATCAGTGTTGAATTGCGAATTCCAAACACAAGCATTTCTTGTCGCAGCGCATCCCAATCCATATGATACACTGGCTTTACCAATTCGTCAACTTCTTTTTTGTATGTGTCGATTGGTAATATTGCTTGATTATATTTGGTTTCATTAATTTTAATAGGTCCACCCTTTTCTCTAGCAAGATCGACTGAAGCCTTAATCAAATAATATGACCATGCTTCAGCGTATTCATGAATTTTTTGAAGACCTTCTGGCGTAATATTCTGATATGTTAAATCATTTTTAGCAAGCCAGTAAGCAAAATTAATAATACCAATGCCAAGGGGGCGCCTACCCATGGTGCTTTTTCTAGCAGCCAAAATGGGATAATCCTGATAATCCAATAGGCTATCAAGAGCACGAACAGCAAGATTACAAACACGCTCAAAATCGCTAACATTTTTTATTCTTCCCCAATTGATGGCGCTAAGGGTACAAAGTGAAATTTCACCATTTTCATCAAAAATATGATTTAGTGGTTTTGTGGGCAAATTTATTTCTTGGCAATTGTGGACTAAAATTCCATTTGCATAAAAATTGTGATTTCCTTCAACTGTCAAATCATATACGTCAATTTTTTCTTTTAAATATTCAATTTTTAACATGTTTTCTTTTCCCATTTTTAATTTCTACATGTGTATTTTTATTATTACCAATTTTCCCAGTGTTAGCTATTTTTAATTTTTGTCGATGCTCTTCAGTTCTAAAATTTGGATTATATACCATTTTTAGGCGTTCTGCAACAAGATTCGCTAAATTTTTATATTTACCACCAAATCTAAATTTGGTGAAGGATTTTGGAAATTTCTCATATTTTTTTATCATATGAGAATGTGTAACAACTCTTCCATTTTTTATTGATTCTTCTAAAACCAAATCAAAAAGTTGATCGTTTGTCAATCCATTAAAATTGCCGTTACCTTCTCCTACATTTCTTTCTGCCGTCTTTAATCTCCAATTTTCATAATGTTCACCAGAAACGATCCAGCCACCACATCCGCCGGGTTTGGCATTATATCCAAATGATTTGTCCATTGTTTTATATTCAATTATCATTTGCTCTTCAATTAACCTGATATTTTTTATATCATCACATTCAGCTAATATTGATTTATCCCAACAATCTATTCCATATTTTCTGATGGCACTATGAAATCTAAATTTACTTCCTTGTCGGACGGCGGCCAAATGACTATTAAATCTAGCATCCAAAGAACGGGAAGTCATTCCAATATATGACTTCCCGTTTATACGATTGGTAATTTTATATACTATAGCCATCTATTTTATATACTCCAAATATCTTAATTTCAGAATATATTTATAATAGAAATCATTTTACCAACTGGAGGCAGTCGGTTTCTAAAAGGTCTTTAGCCTCGACATATCCTCTATTTTTAGTATAAATTTGATGTTCTGGTGTGCATGTCAAACTATTGCCCAATTCATCGGTTATTTTGATGACTTCTCTATTTGTGCCAGTTTTGGCTCGCTCTGTTATTTTTCTAAATTCATCTTTACCATTTTTGATATTACGTGACAAAATTCTATAATTTTCGGAAGAATTTTCAACAATCTCCTGAAGTATCATATCCTTTATGTCACCATTTTCAAGTTGCACGGTCACGATGCTATCACCAGAAAGACACAAATTACTCATTCGAATTGGTGCAAGTTCTTTGATGAATGATCCATGGTCATTGGCATGATCCACATTCATCAAATAAATTCTTCCGGTATCTTTTCTTTCTTGAATAAAAGATGAAAATAATTCTAGAGCAGAAACTTTTTTCTGTCGTATGTTTGGATTGGCTTCTGCCGCCTCATACAACTTACGAAATTTATCGTTGTCAACAAAAAACGCATCATACATTTCAGGAACATCGTGTGGTGAAAATAATGTAATATGCCCATTTGTTAATAGACGTTCGTACATAATTTTGTTAAATTGAACGCTATAATCAAGATGGCGAATTCTGTTATTTTCAGTTCCTTTATTGTTTTTTAAAACTAGAAGGTCTTCTACTTCCAAATGCCAGATAGGATAATGTAAAGTAGCTGCGCCTCCGCGTACACCGCCCTGGCTACAGCTTTTAACTGCTGATTGGAAATGTTTGAAAAACGGAATCGTGCCAGTATGTGAAGCATCACCGTTGCGAATAGCAGAACCGATAGCACGAATACGACCGGCACCGATACCAATACCAGCTTTTTGAGAAACGTACTTAACGATAGCAGAAGAGGTAGCATTGATTGAGTCAAGTGAGTCGTCTGTTTCGATAAGTACGCAAGAGCTAAACTGCCGTTGCGGCGAGCGAAGTCCTGCCATGATTGGAGTTGGCAACGAAATGTCGAAATTTGAAATTGCATCATAGAAATCCTTTACCCATTTCAGGCGTGTTTCTTTTGAGTAGTCCTTGAATAGAGTCATCGAAATTAGCATAAAAGCCATTTGTGGTGTTTCGTAGAATTGACCCGTGACTCTATTTTTGATAAGATATTTTCCACGAAATTGCTCAATACCTGCATAGACAATATTAAAATCTCTGTCATGATTGATATACTTGTTCAGAATATCAAATTCATCCACGGTATAATTGAAAATTATTTCTTTGTCGTAATATCCCAAATCAATAACATTCTGCACATGATCAAAAAGATTGATAAGATTTGGTTGCCCATAAACTTCTTTACGTAAAACAAAATTTACTAGCTTGCTCGCAACGTACTGATAATTTGGATTGTCTTCTGAAATAAGATTTGAAGCGGCTTTAATCAATGTTTCATGAATATCTGATGTTTTGATTTTATCATAAAATTGAACTTGAGATTTGATTTCAATTTCGCTTGCAGATACGTTGCTAAGACCTTCGCATGCCCATGAAACAACGCGATGAAATTTGTTTAAATCAAGTGGTTCCAATTTGCCGTTTCTTTTTGTTACTCTAATAGTCATTCACTTACCTCTTGATTGTTATTGGGTACTACTTATTCTCTACCAAAAATGAAAAATACTTTGTTAGCTCTCGCCATGCTGCCTCTGCCACAAGTCTGTGCTCTTTTTGAGTGCCTATTTCTATTCTAGTAGAAATATAATGAATCCAGCTACGAAGTGTGCCGTTCATGTACATTCGCGAAACAGTCAGACCTTCTGGCAGAACAGCCCTAGCTTGTTCCTTGGCGATGCCGTTTTGAATCGCCCAGTTATAAAGGTCCGATGCATGCTCAATCAATTTAGTCTGCTTATTATCCCATTTGATGGACAATTCATCATCATCCACCTCAATACTATTTTGACGGTTCTTGGGGTCTTGAAGTCTTGCTTCGCGGCCCACAAATCCTAAAGCTTTGGTGGGATCGGCATATCGTTGTGAAAACTCTTGAAATGAGAATGAGCGATGGCGTAAAATCTGTCGCCCAATATCTCGCGTTGTCTCGATTTCCATGACAACATTAACCATTTCAAAAATTGAGAAGTGCTTGTTCTTGATGCAATACTTGAGAAGTTTAGTTGACGTTTCGGTGTTCATTTGATTGGATGGGTTTGATACCCTGGCAGCATATGCGATGAAATCTTCGACAGACAAGTTCTTAATCAGTGGATTTGTAATTGCAATAATTTTAGCTGTGTTCATTTTCCACCATTTCCTCAGTCGTCACATCAAAAGTTTGTATTGATTCTTCCGCAGCTTTTATTAAAGTATTTTCCAAGCCAATCCTTGTAAAAATAGCCATCGTATCCCAATCCATGGTAAATGTAACTCGACAAAAACCATCGTTCAAATCTTCAATGCTCTCAACTTTCATAATCATTGTTTCATCCTTCAATCATAAACTTGTTTAAGTTCTTTGGTATAATCGCACATATCACAATATTCATAATGTACATCCATTCCTTTATCGTAGTATGTTCCTGGGTAATATGTGATTCTATTTTTTACATAACCACATTTATGATCACATTCTTTTTTAAGCTCTAGACGATTTTTTTCAATTTTATCAGCAAGCAAAGTTTGTAACCGACGCATTTCTCTCAAATTTTCTATTTTTTCGTATCTGGTCATTTCCATTTACTTTCCCACGCCCAATTAACGATAACCCAATCTTCGATGCATTTTTCTGGCGTAATGAGATAATGCCCGCTGCCAAATTTTTTAATCATCTGTTCTTCCCACCATGGGTAATATTCTTTGATGATTTGTTCTTCTGTAACCGTGACAACAGATGCATCATCTTCGTTAATTGTCTGTTGGTTGTAGTGGTAAGATTTCATTCTGGGAATAACCTCCATGCCTTGACCCAAGTTCGATTAATTTCGTTTTCCATTACAATTTTTTCAGCCAATTCTTGTGAATGTGTTGTGCATACAATGCATTTAAAATCGCTAAGATTTTGAACACCAGACCAAAATTCCAAAACAACATACTCAATAGCCCAATCACATTTTACTGGCGGCTCGACATAAAAAACTAATTTTTTTGTCATACTTTACTCCACATGTTCAATGCTAGTTTAGCTCTTAGATCATGGTATGTATTTTGATCGATAATGTATCGAATGAAATCTGCGCTAAGACCAGCCAGGATCATATCGTTTACATCTTTGTGCTCAAGATTGGTAGGCCAGACACATACTTTATACCCATTAATTATGGCTCTGTCAAGCTTTTGCTTTGTTTCTTTTGATCTTGGTTCGTTATCATACACGACAACAGCATTTTTCTTAGGCAAATCTTTTACGGTAGAGACAAGATCGCCCCCAGCAGTTGCAATACTATTTGCAACGAACATGGAATCAATCGGACCTTCAAAAACGTAATATTTTTTATTGAAATCAACTACATCCATGCCATAAACTTTTGGCTTGCTGTCATCATTTACGATGGTAATATATCGCATATCAGAATTTGGGTCAAGTGATCTTCCCTGAAATGCATGCATATATTTTTCTTTATCAAAAAATGGAATAAGAAGTCTTGGCTCATCGTATAACAAAATCTCGTCACGAAATTTGCCTGGAATAATTTCATTAACCCAATGCATATAATTTGGGCAATAAAACATCTTAGCATGAAATGGATTTGGGATTTGTCTATTGTCAACAAAAATCTTACATGGATGATCTGATTTTAACTGACTTATTTTTTTAAGACCTTTAAGCGGGCCTGATTGCATGAAGATTGGTTTTTTCATTTTGCTAATAAAATCTTGAAGCTCTGCCTCTTGCTTTACTTGCTCAATTGGTTTGGAGTCTTTGTACTTTTCTAAGTTATACTCAGAATATAACTGAAAATCAAATGTTTTCAGAAAATTATGGAATCCCATAGTCACAGAACAATTATGACAATGAAACAAAGTCTTGCCCTGCTTTATATAGACATATCCCCTTGCCTTTTTTGCTTCTTTTGAATCTCCACAAAATACACAAGAAAAATTATATAACTCTGATGACTTTCTGGTAAAATTCCTTAGCCTACTTGAAATCAAATTTACATACTTTGTATCAATATAATCCATATTATATAAACCTTTATATCATTTTCACAATATGAATTATACACATTAGCCATCATGGTGTCAAGCAAATTCGGATCAGTGACCTCCAAAAAGTTTAAGGTAATTTGCTGCCATAGAAATTAAAAAACCAATGGTAGCCCCACCACCGATTGCCATCCATAACGTTTTTTCCATTCGAGAAATTTTTTCATCCAATGATTTGTGCTGCTTGTCAGACGCCTCTCTTGATTTGCGAATTTCCTCAAGTACGGCATGGTCTTCTTCACGAATAGTGTCGTAAACATCATGGAATTTTTTATCAATTTCATCGCGCCTTTTTTCCATGAGAACCCCTATATTATCTGATGATTTTTCGTGCTGACTGATTCTCAATTCTTGTACAGCAATCATACGAGATAAGTCTGATGCTACTACGGCCAATTTTGCAATTGCATCATCTATTTTATTAAATCTGAATTCCACGTTGTCGCTCATGATGGCATTTTCCTAGCAACGATTCCTATAATGGATGCTCCCCTACTACCCTTCTTTTTTGGGCCTACAGGGGGGTTGTCTCCTAGGCCGGGGAATGCAGCATTTGCGGCGCTAGGGGAACCTACAGCGTTTGCTGGGACGGCTGACGTGATATCCTCTTTGATGGGGTGCTCGTCAAATTCTGAAGGGTGCGTGTTATCGTATTTCCTCATAATTCTACCAGCTACAGCATTCGCTTCGTCTTCGTTGCCGGGTTTGTTTGTGATGATTTGTTTGTAATGAACAATTTCATGCGCGATGGTACGCATAACGTCAAGTGGATGACGATCTGTAATTCTCACAACAATTGCTTTGGTTTTTGGATCAAAATGACCAAAAGCTCGCATACTATTTTCTTTTGAATTGACAAAATTTACTTTTGGTAGTTTGGACAGACCAATTTCTTTACCAACAAATTTGATAAAATTTAATAATTTGTTATGTATGTTTCCATTAAGCTTCATTGTTGATCTTCCTGAGAGCGGTTACTATTCCAATGTCAAGTGGAATTTCGTCCGTGTGGATGTTTTTTTCATTCACATTATATATGATCAGAGGTAAAGCATTAAGTAGAATTAAAAATGGCTTGACATAATGAAATTGTGGTTCCAATTTCAAAAATAATATCTTAGACAAATATTTACCAAAACAATTATGTAATACTATTATATGATTAAGTATAAGTCGTTCTTTCAATTCACCTGTCTCAGTATATCTGGTCAGTAGTTTTTTGATATACTTGATTCTGTCTAGATCTTCCATAAACTCTTCAGTTGAAGTGACGCCTGGATCATCATATCGCTTCGCGCAGTATATTAAAAAATTCCCATCATGTAAATTTTCGTTCATTAAACGGTTTCATAAACGCCAGAAATATCAAAATGAGTAGTGTTGCCTGAAAACCATGATACTGGTGTGGTATTTTTCCATGCCAAATCTGTGGTTGATCCAGAATAATATAGACTTAAAATGGAGTTGTTGGTTTCGGTATCTAAAACACCACCGATATGGTAAACAGACGCAGTATTAATATTATGTAGGGTTCCGCCTCTAATAGAAATTGTTGCGACAGATGGGAATGGAAGAGTGATTTGATATTGGCCACTCCCATCAGCATATGAAGACACATTAGCAAAATTAATATATGTACGGAAATAACATATTTTTCCAAATTTAATATAATTTCCACTTTGCGTCATACCAACAAGAACGTTACCTGTATTTGTTGTGAAATTTGGATTGAATGTATTTGAAGTTACTGTATATGCAGTAGTCTGAGTGGTGTTGTCTGAATATCTAATTCCGGTGTTACTACCAATCCACAAAGACGCCCAACGATTTGTATTATTACCGAGCGCGTAAACATTGTTTGATGTGGGAACAATATTCCCGTTGACATTCATTTGCCCCAGAGATGCAAAGAAATTATTTGTGGTTATAGTTTTTACATTGGCTGAAGTGTCTGGATTTGATAAAATTACTACCCTGTCATTTGCAGACAGGGTAGTAGCAATACCTAATTCACTTACCTTTTTTGCGTCATTAGACATAAAAAAATACTCCTAGTTTTTAGAAGTATTTATCACGAATCAGGTAGGAATGTGTCATCAGAAGCATCAGCCACAAGAGCAGGAGTGCCGTATGGTGCTGACTGTGTGCCCAGTGATGCCATAGCAACTAGAGTTTCGTATGTAACACGCCCTGCACGACCACCACTACCTTCAGTTCTCAAGACCCACCCAGCATGAGCTATGCCTTTGTTTCTAGCACCACCAACGATGATAACGCCTGTTGCAGTATCACCAATCAAGCTATGTCCAGTTTCGGAAGCAGCCACACGAGTTTCTGCAATGTCAATGTTTGCACCACCAATTGTTGTAGAAAGCGCAAGAGCAGTCGTATTCGCAAAAGACACATAATAAAATGCGTTTCCAGTCAAATTAGGAATTGCCGTATTGCCTGTTGCAACTCTATACTGAAGTCTGTCGCCAGCCTGGAAACGAGAATTTGCAGTGGCAAGAAGTAGAACGTCAGCAGTATTGCTTACGCCAGCGGTATTTGCTGTAATGCTCAATCCTGTTGGTGCTGAAATTACGATTGATGGATTTGTTATATACCCAGAACCTGCTGTTGATATATTAATGTCTGTAATTTTTCCACCAACACCAGCAGTGGTATTTGCGAATGCATTGGCAACACCACTAGTTCCGCCATTTGTTGCAGTGATTGTTACGGTAGCATTTGCGCTATAGCCTGTACCACCAAACGTCACTCTTCCTACGGCAAGACCGCTAGAACCTACGGCCATTTCTGTTGTATCAACGCCGAATACGCCAACAGCCTGACCGGGAACAAAAGCTCCTATTGTTGTATTACCAAACATAGCAACATCTACGTTAGCGTGGCTTAGTCCGTTGTTTGTATTGCCGTATGCTGCGTTTGCGCCACCGCCCTGACGCACTAATGCGTAGGTGTTGATTGGAGCACCGTTTGACGATTCTCTTGTTGTTGTGCTGTTTGCAGTAACAGCCTGATCATTTTTTCCCCATAATGGCATTTTCTTGACTCCTAAAAATGTTTTGCTTTTATTTATGTGTTATTAGTCGTTGCCACCACCGGCTCTAGTAACATCAGTCGCAACATTAAATCCGCTTTGGTCGCCTGATTGGAGCACCGTTTGACGATTCTCTTGTTGTTGTGCTGTTTGCAGTAACAGCCTGATCATTTTTTCCCCATAATGCCATTTTCTTGACTCCTAAAAATGTTTTGCTTTTATTTATGTGTTATTAGTCGTTGCCACCGCCAGCAGGTGTATCATCGCCAGTTGGTCTAACACCGCTTTGGTCGCCATTTGCTCCTTGGGCAGAACCGATTGTAGGAGCGGAAGGAACTTTATCCTTCTCGCCCCTTTTCTTTACTTTTTCAATCAGCCATTTCTTGAAAGAAATCACTTCAGCCTCTCAATTCACCCGTTTTGATAAATTCATTGGCTATTTTTTTATAGTGACTGCGATGGGCTTTTCCATATGCAATATCTTGGTTTTTCTCTCGGTAAGTTAATAACATGTGATCAGGGTCTGCTGGGCTAGGTTCAGCAATAACATGCCTTGAACCATTGCGGAAGTGCTCAATTTTTTCTTCGTCTAGTTTTTTATTTTTTGCTTTGTCCAAAGTGTTAGCAATTGCGTTGATATGATTAAGCTCTTCATCAGAAATATGCACTTCTTCGCGTACCGCTTTCTTTGGACCATATGCACTTGAATGGATATCATAACCATGCTCATGTGGTTCTCTACCAACATTGCTAATTGTAGCAAATGCTTTTGCGCCACTTTTATGCCCAAAATATGCCGTGCTCATCTTATCACTATGGTTAGTGGTTCCTGAGTGCTTCCAACCAAGGTTTTTCATATGATTAATAACGTGCTCTATTGCCCCTGAATGAGTGCCTGTATGCGTCCCATAATGTTCATATGGTCTTACAAACCCCTCATCCACATTCTCTACTGATTCTCTAATTTTCTTTATGGTTTTTGAATTTTGTGCTCTTGTCACAGAATCTTTTGCAATCTTATGTGCATTATCAATATTATTGGTCACGGAAGAACCAACCTTCTGGTTGTTTTCATAATGGTGAATTTCATAAGTTCCAGTAGTGGTATTACGGAAAATCTTTGAAAAATGTTCACCCTTTGGGCTTTCAATTGTATGAATAGGAAGAAGAGCTTCGTGAAGTTCAACTTCTTCTTTCATTCCACGACGCTTGAATTCATCCTTTTCGTTTTTGCCAGATTTTTTTGTGATTTTATCATCATCACCATCATGATTGTCTTCGTCTGTTTCTGGCTCTAACTCAATATAAGTTTTACCGCCCGCAACTTCACCAAACTTACCATCTTTTTTAGGGTCTTTTTTAAAAAGGTTGACTTCTTCCTCGTCGTCTCTTTCAACAGCTTTCTTTTCTTTGTCTTCGGCTCTTTCAAGAATAGATTTGGTCGCATTGATAAGGCTGGCTGTTAGTCCGAATTTGTTATCGCTATACATTAATGAATTTCCTTCTATTATTTTTGATGTAATTTCTGCTGTTCTTGACAATTTAGATTTTTCTGAGGTAGGTGCTGGATCAACCAATCTACTAACAGTTTTAATTTCAATACGTTTTTTTGTCCCCACTGAAATTTCTTCGCGAACGCTGTGTTCTCTGCTGCGTCTGCGTGCAGCAAGTTCGCGTTTCTCAATTTCAATTTCACGAGTTTCCTTTTTATCTTCTTTTTTCTCTTCGGCAGCAGCCGCTGCGCTGGCATTTCTTTTGGCACCATCTTCAATACCATCCTCCATTTTATCGGGCGATTTTGTCGATCTATTACGAATCTGCCTACTATAACTGCTATAACTCTCACCAACAACCTGACGAATCAACGATTCTATGCTTCTGTATTTGTTTGTCATATTATTGGACCTTTGATGTAGCTTTTAGCATCCAGCCCTGCTTAGAATGAATATCAATACGATCCTGAAGAAAATTTGCTAGGCCGACTTGATTATTTTTTTCAGCCAAATTACAAGTTTTTTCTAGAAGGGTTTTCACTGAGTTATTATCTGAAAGAATTTCTATAATCATCTTGTGTGCGTTTGGAACATTTAGCTGTTCATCGACAATTGAAAGTGATGAATATCTTGACATGCTTCCAGGGGCGTAGGAATCAAGAGCACGGATATGCTCTGCGATTGAATCAATAGCGCCCCATGCATCAGTGTACACGCTTTCAAATAGAGAATGATACTGAGGGAATAATGGACCTTCTACGTTCCAATGAAAATTATGAGCCTTCAGATAAAATGCGAAAGTGCTGGCTAGGCATACCTTCATCTGCTGTACAAGCTCTTCCATTATTCACAATTCCATTTTCTTAAAGCTAGTGCTTTGCGGGTTGGTTTACCATTTGGTTTTTTCATTGGTCCTTCTACTCCGGACATTCTAGCACAAAAAGACTTTCTGCGATTGGCGGCTCTGCTGTCTGGCTTTAATTTTTGAGGAGGTGTTGTTACTGGGGCCTGTAGATTTCCACCAGTTTCTCTGTTATAATGATCGCGGCCAGCTTGGGTCAAACCGCCAGTAGGATTTTTATAGCCTTTAGCATCTTCTTCTAATTTATTTAAAGCTTCTTTGACAATTTTCTTGACAGTTGCCAATTTACTTTGTCCTGGGGTATCTTTGATATAATCTGTTGGATCACCATCCAATCTAGACAACGGATTTGCTTTAACTTTAGAACGTTTTTCAGAACTTCCATATTTTTTTACATTTGCTGCTTGCACAGATAATTTTTCTTCATTCATTTTTGTGCCCTTAGCAACTTTATATGCGCTGTTTAAAATGCCCGGCGACAAATCACCTTTATGTCTCGGAATAGCAAAACTTCTGCCATCAGGATGAACCCACATTTCATGTCCACCATTATTTTGATTTTCACGCATAGAAAACCCATTATTTTTTAGATATGTTCTCACATGTCTAGATTCTGTTCCGCCGATTGCTTTAATGGCAGTATTTGCCTCATCCAGCAATTCTGTAGATTCTTTCTGTACCGGAACACAATTGGGGACAGTCTTACCGCCTTTTTTCTTTGTTCCGACCATTTTATAGCCATTCCAGCAGGGATCGTTTTTCATATAAATCTCCAATTTTTGATATTTATATTGTAGAAGTTTTACTATGAGCGACAAGATTCATCATCCTTGTCTCTTTCATGGAGCCAATTTCATTCTTGACAATTTTTTTACACACGCCAGTCGATGCTGATTTAATTTTTAATAAGTCAATATCGGAAACATGCGTGTCATGAATTTCTCGCAAATCAATATTATATGATTGATCTGTTTGTGGATTTATGCCATATATGTTTATATTTTTCATTTTTGAAAGTTTTTGCCATACACGAACTCCACCAATTGATTGCCTGTCAGTTATTATGATGTAATCAAATTTCATAATAAGATGGTAATAAAGTTTGTGAATTTTTGCTCGGTGAATGGAAATAACGCTCTCAACTCTCTGGCTTTTCCATTTTTTCTCAGTAGCTAATATTGCTTCGACGGCATCATTTTGATTTACTATTATGTGCATTTCATAATCAAAATCGTCAATGCCATAATATACTTTTCTACCATCCGACATTTTAGAATGATATTCTATTGGTTTATTATATAATTTATTGGTTTTGTTTATCATATTTGATATAGTTTTTTTTAAATATTTTTTTGTACCAAAGCCAATACCTGTTTTGGATATTTGATAAAGTAAATCAACCATTAAAAACACTCCGTATATCAGGAATATTTATAAAAAAAGGGTAGGCCGTTTCTGACCTACTCTTTTTTCAGTTATTTTCTATACTACATTCTGCAAAGAAGAAATTTGGTGTCCAGCCTTGAAATCCCAATAAATTCTTATTCATGTTTTGTGTAAATGATTTTGCATCTTTGTAAGAAATGTAAGTCTTCATAATATTTTCAGTCGGTACCTCGACAACTCCCCAAGGGAGAGTGTTGCCGGCCATGTATTTTACTTTGTAGTTTGTCATGCAAATCCTTTAAATTTGTTTTTAAACCCCTTATTATCTTTTGAACGGTTATCATCCTCGGAGCCAAATTTTGTCTGGTTCATCACAGGAGTATCGTCAACTAAATCGTGCTGTGCAGATTCTTCTACATCATACAATTTCATTCTCGACCTATCAATACCAACTACAAACTTTCGGTGAAAATTTAGATCATTGAAACGATTTTTTAGCTGCTTGACCATGATCTGATTTAGGGCTTCTAGTTCCTCTGAAGAGATTAGAGCAAACATTAGATCGACGGTAGCAGGCAGACCAAACGACTCAGAAGTGTTCTCTAGGCCCACATCAGAGCTAGAGTACCCGGCTCTATTCACTTGGGTAGCAGTCACAATAGGTACGTTGAACTCGACGGCTAGCCCTCTAATTTCCTCTGCAATAGACTTGATGTAGGTGTAGCTGTTAACATTACCACTTAATTTGATACGCGAAGACGCACAGATATTTAGGTAGTCGATGTAAATAATTTCTGGAACAAAACTTTTCTTAAGCTTCAATTCGTTTAGTAGGTGTCTAAAATTTGCAGAGCTAGCTGATGATGTTGGATATTCCTTGATGATCAGCCGACCTTTAGTCTTTGTCTTGACTCTGGCTAGTTTCTTATCATATACTTCTTTTGAAATATCTTCCATCTGATCCAATGGGATATCTAGAAGATTAGCATCAATTCTCTCCGCAATCTTTTCTTCGGCCATTTCCATTGTGATATATAAAACGTTTTTACTGTCAAGTAAATTGCCTGCTGCAAAATCACACATGGCAAGACTTTTTCCAATGCCTGTTCCAGCTAAAATGGTCGTAAGTGTTTTGTTAGGCAATCCTCCCTTTGTTATAAGATTAAAATATTCTAATCTGAACGGAATTTTATTTTCTTTAAGATGATAAGACTCAAAACGACTATCGCTATCATCCATCCAATTATGTCCAATGTGAGTATCGAAAGAAACACCAAGAGCATCGCTGAGAATTTGAGGAATTGCCCCCTTATCATACTTTGTGTCCTTTTTATCAAGAATTTGAATTGATTGCATGATTGCATTATAGACTGCTTTCTCTTGACAAAACTTCTCTGTCTTTTCTAGAATCCATTCCAGTTCTGTGGCAGAATCCGTCTCAATCGTTGCAATCTCTTCTGCGATTTCCTTAAACATGGTGTCGTTAACACCCTGCTTGTTCTCTAGATCAATTTGTAGGGATTCTTTGGTAGGAAACCTGTTATATTTCTGAACATAATCATCAATCAATTCAAATATGATTCTATCATTCTTGTCGTGAAAATATTCTGCCTTGATGAAGGGTATGGCCTTTCTACCATACTCTTCACGATTTAATAAATTACCAAATATTACTCTTTCAATTTTCATAATTATTCCTTGATAGTTTCATCATCGTCTTCTGGCATAATGCTGCCCTGAACAAGAGTGTATTTTTCCTGAATCCAACTAGAAAAATCAGTTTCTTCAAAGAGAGAAGTCCAGAATTCATTATTATTAATAAAATCATCCTCTCGCATATTTTTACCCATTTCACCAGTTTCTTTATTTGTGCGAGCATACCATCCATTCTTCGGCTTGACAATATAACCTGCTTCCATTGCCAAGTCAAGTAGCCCAGACCATTTATCGATGCCACCGGCAAAAGAAACCGTGATAGGAATTTTTGATTTTTCGCGAACAAAACGAGACTTTTCAATATTGATAATAAAATGATATCCAGAAATTTCGGTTTTGTCTTTGTCTTGTTGACGCCCAATAATCCAGATATCATTTGCCCCATAATATGCGCCCGTATTGTGGGAAACAATACCATTTTCAAGAACATATTGCTCATTCCCATCAACAGAAATGTCATAAACGGGACCGGGACCGATTGATTTAATATTTGTAATTTTCATAAACAAATCCTTTTTTTTACAATTTTGATTGTGCCATCGTTTTAAACACGCTTTGGTTGTGATAATTTCACAATGATCGCATTTAAATTTTGTTTCCGGTTTTAGTTTTCTTGGATGTACCCATAGATTTTTGTTCAAATTTTCAGAACTTTCGCGATCAATTCGGATTATCTCCATAGTTTGTGTATTTTGAAATACAAGAAATCCTCTTGAACCAGCGGCTATTTTTAATCTATGTTCTGAAGTTTTTGGTTTTTTTGCAACTTCATCAATCCATTTTTTTATAGTTTCTTCTGTTCTATAATTATTGCCTGTCAATTTTTGTGAAATTAACATCTTTGTTTCTAGGCTGTGTGTTTTACCATAAAAATTGTTGTTGGCGCCAGTTGAATTTATGGCGAGTAAAATACTCCTTTGTTTCTTACACTGATACCAAATCATCATAATTATTTAAATCTGTGACTTGAACCCATCCACGATTGATTGTTAAGAATTTATGATTTTCGGATACGATAACTTTATATCCATCTTCAAATTCAACTTCAAAACGATCTGGTGTACCCTCATATAATGTTTCGGGATTCCATGTAGCAATCACCTTCCTTGGTCCATCTATAGTTAAAACAAAATCACCGACAGTCAAATCAGCCATTTTAGATAAACTATTATCAGCCATCCGAATCATAGTCTCCCCATCGACGCACCCACCTGAGACGATATCCTTGGGATATAGACCAATCTCTTTGTACGTATGATTGATGACGACCATAGGAATATTTTTTAATGTTAGCTTTGGAGTGACAATACGAAAAAGAGATTTCAATGCTTTTGCTCTTGACATATCAGCAACAGTTTTGCCCTCGATTGCATCCTCTGTTTCTTTTTTTGAAGCCAAATTACCAATAGAATCAACAAGTATCATTACCCTGTCTTTTCGTGTAAAATCTTTTAATTGAACAGAAATGTCGTGCTTCAATTCTTCGATATCTGTTACCGGAGTATGAACGACATTTTCAGCAGGAATATCAAAAGAAGCGAAATAACTTTCTGGTGAACCAAATTCAGAATCATAAAATAGAATGATACCGTCTTTGTATTTTTTCAGAAAAGCTGAAGCTAAAAGTAGAGTAAATCCAGATTTGAAGTGTTTTGATTGTCCGGAAATCATTGTAAGTCCCGGTATGATACCACCATCGACTTTACCTGATAGCGCAACATTTATCATTGGTACTCGGGTTGGTACTACATCTTTGGTTTTAAACAAAAAACTTTCCGACAGAATGGCAGTCTCTTTAATTGTTGAGTTTTGTAGAATTCTATCACGTAGTGACATATATTATCCTTTCAAATTTGTTATTCATAGAATCTCTCAAGAGATGCATAATGCTGAGACTTATCAGACTTCCACCCGATTACATCAAGAATTGATTTGATAGGCAGAAGAAATGTCTTCTCAAATTGCATTTCTTTGTCGATATATTTCTCAAGCTTTAGTTCTGGTGGCAATTCTTCTGGAATAGAAATTACTGAAGCTTGAATTGGATTTGGTTGTTTTAGATATGCAAACTTGATCTTGTCTCCGTTGCCAATCTTTTGATATTTCTTATCTAGACCATTAGCGACCAGAAGACTGTTATAAATGATCGCCCCCTTGACATGGATTGGAGTTCTAGAAATGTATTGTGCGCCATACAATTCAATTTGCTCTTGCATGGCAGTTATTCCATTAGTGAAATATTTTTCAATACCGTTCATTCCTCTTGGTGATGCAATATCTTCAAAAGGAAGTTTCTCAAAGGTTTCCTTGAAATTTTGGATAAAATTCTGGATGCTTTCCTCATCCTTGTTCATGATAATTTCAAGAGCCTTTTTGATGCTATTGCGGCATACTTTTGGCGTCGAAGACCGTACAGCCTCAATGCCCATGATCTTCAGCTTTGGCTCAGAAAACTGCACGCCTTCAATGTTCCAGGCATTTAGAATGTACATCTTCTTGCCGCGCCAAATTCCCTTCTCCGCAATGGTTTCTCGCTTCATGAACATCTTCTGCTCATAAGCATTCATATAATCAGAAAGCTTCTTGTAAGACTTATTGATTACGGATTGAATATGAGTCTTACAGAATTCATCAAGCGCAAAAGTTGCAGCCAGCGGATCATCAACAATTCCCATTGACTTTACAATAGGTTCCATATTGACATAGATCGAATCTGTATCTGATGCGATCACATAATCAACATTTTTAGTCTTTAGAATTTTGTTGAGATATGCATTAACTTCCTTCTCAATCCAGCGAATGGAAAGCTGACCAGATAGAGTAATAGCCTCTGCCAGATTAAAGTCAAACCACCGAAACCATTCGTTTGCAATCGCGCCATATGCTGAGTTGAAGTTGCACCTTTTTGGCCAATTGCATATTATGATAACGTGCAACATCCCTTTCTGCCTTTTTTTTCATTTCAATCAATTCATCGTCGGTTAAATCATGTAAATCCATCGTTGCTATTCTTTCTCCATTCTATTGCTCTGGTAATATTCGGGTTTTTTCTGCCGTCCTTCCGAGTTGGTTTTTGCTCAGATCAAACCACGACGTTTGATTTCATCTTCCAATTTTTCCAGATGTTTCTTTGATTCGAGCATTAGGGTTTTATACTTCGCTCTATCATCTAACATCTTTTTCATGATGGATGGTAAGAATCCTTGTCTATCTTTATCATATTTTGTTCCATTTGCCGCAAATGCATACTTTCCATCAATCGATAAATTATTTTCTCTCATGGCAATAATCAAATCATCAATATTTTTAAATTTTTGTTCTCTTCCTCGGAATGTCTCGGGGGAAATATTATATTGAATAATCTGATTGGGATATGATGAAGTTAAATCGAATGAGACTACCCACTTCGACATACCAATTTTTGGTTCTTTGACATATCCACCGGCTAGATTTTGACTGAAATTACCACGCTTGAATTGAGGAATGACAATAGCACGATCAAGTAGATAATTGTGAATAATAATATCCCATGGCTTCACTGTCGCCAAGGTATCATTATAGTTTACTTTCGCATCATATGCAAGGGCCATTACCTGCTCAATAAACTTTAATTTTTCTTCAAGCAAATCAATTACGGTAGTATCTTGAATGTTGTAGTCGATAAAAAGCTGAAAATTCCTCTTATACATGTCATCAAGAGAGGTATACCCCTGTGCCTTATAATCCAGCTTTTTGATAGGCAAATTTTCTACCTGGGCAATGTTTTCCAGACGATAACTTTCTTGCGTTTCAAATTTAAATTTCTTGTAAAGTGGATAATAATCAAGCACAGAAATGCCAAGAGGATTGAATACCGTATGGGTCTTTCCGCGAATCTCGATTTGCTTCTCAGTAAGAAGATTCCATGGGGAAAGATATTTTGCTGGGTTTTCACAATCATTTGTGCCAAGAATTCGATTGATACGATTTACCAGATACGGAATATCAAAAAATTCAATGTTCCACCCAGTAACGATATCAGGCATAAAATGCCCAGTTCTCCATACCTGCAAAAAATTGGTAAGAAGAGTGTGCTCGTCAATACAATGAATGTACTCTACATTATCATCTGTCGTCTTGTATGGGAATACCCCAAATACCTTCTTAACCCCACGCCGGCTCAGTGTGATAGCTGTGATAGCTTTATCAGCCGAATCAATATCCGGCCACCCATCCGATGAATCGGTTTCGATATCAAGACTGATCACGTTGATTAGGGAAGGATCGTATTCAATTTCACCATGAAAACGATCATAAATGAATAGATATTTATAGTCCGTTAGACCATGAACATGAAAATTTGAAATATCGCTGTGCGTCTCAAGAAATTTATTGGCTTCCTGAATTGTGTCAAAATTTCTCTTGACCATAGGGACACCATACAGAGTGCGATATGGTGTCATCGATTCTGTACCAGCAGGCGCAAAAAGATATGGCTTGTAATCAATCTTCTCGCGCACTACCACGCCATCTTTGTACCCACGTAGATAAATTTTATTACCGCGCTGAAATACATTTGTATAAAATTCTGACATACTTTAACCTCACATCACTTTCTTAGACCCATCAATATAGCATGTCAGAAAGAGGAAGTCAAGTAAATATTTGTAGGGCTTCCTTGAATGCGGCAGTACGTTCAGTTAGACCAATTTCACCGCCATTAATACGACGAGTGACTTCTACCACATCGCTAGCATCAGCATAAAAATTGAGGTTGTGTTTATGCCAGAACCATGCAGCAGACATACATGCGCCTTCTGGCGTAGAGAGATATATAACCGCATCATCTAATGAAATGCCCATGTCCTTGGCAAAATTAACATAATTATCATGCCCAGTTAATTGTATAAATCCTCTTCCACGAAAACGATACCCGTCACCTGATGATTCGGGACCATTACCCATTCTGTTTGCATAAACTCGATTAGCAAGTTTTTCAGGATTATGGGCATATTTGTTTGGGTCAACATTACGAAAATATTTAGGAAAAACAATAACTAATCTTTCTGCTCTATAATTTAGATTTTCTTCTACATGCATGAACCCCCCAGACTCATGACCTATCTGGGCAAGAAACATCGCGATACGATACGTGTTATTGATAAAAAATTGATTCATTGCTTTATTCAGTGGATCGATGTATTGATTGATAATTTCGGGGTGAGTAGTCTCGAAAAATAAATGAAGCTGTTCTCTAGTGATTGCCATGATTTAAGTTCTCCTATAACAAAAAAAGGGAGCCGTTAAGCTCCCCTTATTTATGATCCCTGATGAACTTCCCTTAGCCTTAGCGCAAGGGCAACAGCATCACCACGAGTAAGACCGATATCTTTAAGATCATTATCGCTTAACATATTCAATTCTCTTGATTGTTTTCGCAACGCATATGTTGCACGCACCCACTCAATAATATGAGTGGCCAGAGAAAATATCATTGTTTTATTCCTTTGTTTCGATTTCAATTTTACGTGGTTTCTTGGACTCCGGAATTAAATGTTCCAACCAAACCTTGAGCATACCATTCATCAATTCTGCATTGTGAATTTCTACGTTATCCGCCAGTGTAAATGCTCTACTGAAACTTCTGTCGGCAATTCCTTTATAGAGATATGATGCACCGTCACCATCTTTAGGATTGCTTTCCAGTTTCGTGCTTCCCTTAATGAGAAGTTTATTATCTTCAAGAGTCAATTCAATGTCCTGCTTAGTAAAACCAGCGACGGCCATTTCGATAACATACTTGTTATCTTCGACTTTTCTGATATTATATGGTGGATAATTTGCTACATTATTTGCATAGAATGCTGTAGATTCTGATAGGCGTTTTGCCAGTGTATCTGCACCGACAAAAAAACGATCAAAATTTGTAGTATCGATATTATAAGTTTTCCAAAATGACATATTTTTCTCCTTAAAGCAAGATTTTATTGTGCGGCCAAATGTTGCACCGCACAATTCTATATATGTCTTTCGGGATCGATTGTCAAGCAAAATTAAAATATTTTAATGAAATTCATTGTTTATTTTTTGTTTGGTGGTCACGATTAATTGGTTCTCTGATGGATTATAAATGAATACCGGAGTAAGATTTTCATTTTTATAAATTTTTGCTATCTGTAAGGCATAAATAAACGTGTTGTTTTTTTGATCTATTTCTGGGTCTTTAGAAGCATCTAATATATATTTTTTTGGAACAATGTACATTATTTCATCCATCCATTGGAGTTTTAAATATGTTTTCATTTTTTGGTTTAGACAAACTTGCTATGTACATATTTATTGGCATCGCGCTGGGCGGTGCCGTTAGAACTACGTATGTTATTTGGAAACGTAATATAGAACACCAAGCCTTGGTGGAATTTAATCAAAGACAGATGGAACAGGCAGAGAAAGATCGTAGAGATTTTGAACAGCGACAGGAGGCTATAGCTACACAGCAGGCGGTTATAACAGAACAGCTAGCTGCACAGAATCAAGCCCTTTCTAGACGCATAGAAAGCCTGAACCAGTTTCTGGCATCACCAGTAGCCCAGGCAGCCGATAGACCAGCCTCTGACGTTCTGAGACGCACCCTAGACCAGCTAAGAAATGGAGAGACGCAATGAGCAGATTATCAACCTTTATAGGTATGCTGCTATTGACAGGGTGTACATCAGACCCTGTTATGATTAGAACCCAGCACACGTTCGTTGTGATGCCAGCAGACAGTATGTTTGTTTGTAATCGTGTGGAGATTCCACCAAGCAATAACTTGACTGATATACAAGTAGCCAGATTTATTGCAAATCTATATCAGCAAAACCAACAATGTAAAAATAGTCTTGACGCTATCAGAACATTTTTAGAAGACGCAAAAAAATCAATGGTAACGGATTGAATTTATGATTCTACAGTTAAATCCACCTATTCCTATCAAAACACCAAAAGGAAAAGCCCTGGCCCATTTTCTTATAGATTATGGACCAGAGCATCATCTTTTGTGGGTTTGTTTTCAAAATGATAGTGGAGAATGTTGGACATGGCCTAACACAGAAGTCCGGGCCGAGAGCAATCCAACAATGGGTAGATCAAATTAACGATTTTTGGTGCGGCTAGGACGATATCATGTCTCAACCTCAACGAATTCTACCCGATATATGCTATAGTCCTTCTTATCATCGCGTCGAAGTCGAACGTTGACATATTCAAGAAAGCGACGGGCATCTTCCATCGTACCTGTTTGTATTTCAGTGTGATATGCATAGATGCATAAATCGCTGTTAGGATCGTCGGGGTGCCATTTTCTAGCCACCACGTATCTGAACACTTTATCCTCATTCATAAAAGAATCCTCAATAATAAGCCACTACTGGCTCCCTGCTAGCAGCCCACGCGCGGCTCTGCCGCCATGCAGACGATCTTGCCGTGGGGATCATAGCGCGCTTCGCGTCGGGGCTTGGTGGTGGTTTCCTGATCTACCGGCCATGCGCGATCTCCCACAGCGAATACGCCAGCACCGATCCCCAGATTGGGGATGCCCACAGCATCCAGCGGACGTACGCTGGCGCGAACGCAGACCAAAATGCGCGCCAGTGCGGGCCGGTCGTCTCGGGACGGGGCGTGTCATTCGGCATGGGGCGGCTCCATCAACGCGGCCTGCTCCAGCACGCATGCGCACGGTTCGCGGCATGGCTTGCCAGTGGCCGCGCAGGAATTCTCTGCTTGGATGGAGCGGAGCCAGCCGGACCGCAGCCGGTTGTTCTCGGCCATGAGCGGCTGCCAGGCGGCCGTCTTCCGATCTTCGTTCATTTAATGACTCCGAAATCGCGAAGTTTTATCGCCATTGACTTCTACAAACTCTACGCTTTCGCTATAATAACCATTACTGATACCAAGCCAGCGAATTGTTACGCTGCCCTTGATGGTCGCCAATTCGTAGAAAGTCCATGCACCAGATTCCCAAACATCAGGGTCGCCAGATGCATCTGATGTGCGCTTTTCAGCGGTCAAAATAGGATTGCCGATCAAATCATCAAGATCACCAATGATTTCTTCTACGCGCACAGTCTCACAGCAATCCTGATCATGGTACATGCGAAAGAGCTTACCGGAATCGGTGGTAAAGTCAATCGTATCCTTTGTATAATCATCATAATCGATCTTCCTCAGGACCAGACCGACTAACTCACCGATATCAGAATCAATATAAGCCATTGCAAATTTCCTTTTATGCATTTGGATATCGGCTTACGATGTAGAAGCGGCTATTAACCCAATAACCGACTTCCCAAAGCTTGCTTTCAAGATTATAGCGAGTAATGTAGGACATGTCAAATTTCCTCAATGATGGGTTTGCCGCGCATGTTTATGTTGGTATTAGCCAACATACGTGAGAATTCAACAGCTTCATTCAAGGAATGAAACTTCTTTACTTGCTCAATCTCGTAACCAAAATTCTTGGAGGTACGATCATTGTTCACTTCAGAATAAACCAGTTTGTATTGCGCCATTTTTCATACTCTCCTTTCTAAATTTTGGTTTATATATAAGAAAATGTGGTTTTTACATTCGGAAAGAAATATTCCCATCACGATCAACCGCCATCTTCACATCAACTTCCCAACTAATCACATTTTCCCTGTGAAAAGAACGGAAAGCATTGGAACCAAAATCCCACACGCGAAGAATGTCAGAATTGTACACTTGTTCGACATTCTTGAACTCATAATCAAAAAGATCATCGTTGGTAGTGCAGCGCATAACGCGCATTTCACCATTTACCTTGATGAAGGTCACGGTAACAGCGCCACGAGCCAGAGCATCACGAAGATTGGTAATCATTGTTTAGGTTCCTTGTTTCTGTCTATGAAAGCATTATAGCAAATTGTGGTAGGTGTGTCAATGAGTATTTTGTATCAAGAGCAAGGCAACATCATATGCCTCCCAAAAAAATAAGAAAAACGCTAGCCAGACAACAATTCCAGCTAGCACTTGATTGAGATACGGCATTTCAATTTCCCAGAACGATAGAGTTAATTTCACAAATAACACTATCAGCGTAAATATCGCGCCGAAGAATTACGTTGGTCATATTGATGCCACGAAGCTTGTAGAAAGTGATTTCATAAAGATCATTGCCTGTCAGCCGAATGACAACATAACCCTTATACTTTACAGCGCCGCTGGTCTTGAATTGAACCCCATTATCACCATAGACCATATCCTTGGCGCCCCAATTTGCAAACGCCCACTTGTCCTGTGCCCAGATTTGATCATGGATTGTGATGCCGACCTTGTACATCGTGGTAGTCTCCGTGCTGTGTGTCTATGAAGAGAATATAGCCTAAGCTATCGTCACTGTCAACATGATTTTATGCAGCAACAGCACGGGAAGCAGAAACAGCAGCCAACTGCCGCCAATACTTTGCGATACGCATAGTACCACGAACATCTCGCTTTGTCCACTTTTCAACCTGCCATTCCGCAAGAGTCTTATTCTTGATAAAACTCTTCGCAGTAATTGACCCCTCACGAGCATCTTGCTTACAGAAGCCAGCCAAATTATTAATTACAGCTTCGTTAATCTGCTGTTCGCTTTCGGTTTGACGATTGAAAAGGGCCAGACAAGCCCGGCCAATGATTTGTGCCTGCCTTTCGGTGTTGGCAGTCAAGATCATGTTTTCCAGAGAATTCTTCGTGATGACCATGATATCCGTTTCCGCGTTGTGTCTATGAAGAGAATATAAACAGTTTTGAAAACTATGTCAACTGGTTTTAAACGACGAGTTCCGTAAAGCCAACACGATCAACCATGAAGATAACACCATTCTTAATCATGATATCACCAATCATCGTGGAACGGCAACAACCTTCCACCTTGACAGAAAGCAAATCTTCCTCAGTCTCTACCCAGGAATGATCAAAATTTTGAGTCAAACAATAAGCATTGCTCATGTTATCATCAAAGTACGTAGCGACATGCTTGTACTTTGAATTGTAGATGGCAGTCTTAACCTCTTCCATGGTGTATGGGCTATGAGAAAAATTACAATGATATTGCCAAATCTGGATCATAATCAATCTCCGCGTTGTGTCTATGAAGAGAATATACCCAATCAGGAGGAATCAGTCAAGCAAAAATTTATGCAAAAATGAAAGAAGAATCTGGCTCACATCCTCTTTCAATAAGATTCACCTTATATTTTTTTGGATGATAGAATTTCAAAATTCTTGGTATGCACAATTCTGGATTGGCTTCGCCGCACATAAAAGCGTCAATTGCAGCATATCCATATTCATTCCATGTATGAACACTCAAATGGCTTTCGGCTAAAATTACCACACCGGTATATCCATATCCAGTACCAAAATGATGCCATCGTTCTGTTAAAACCGTGGCTTTAGCATCATTTGCCGACTGGACTAAAGTTGCGGCAGCTTCATCCATATTCCAAAACGGAAGTGAATAAGGCGTGCCCCAAATTTCCAAAATTAAATGCTTACCTAGTGGCAGATTTGAACCGTGCATTTCATGAGAATCCTTTCAAATAAAAAAGGCTTGTATCTGAATCACAAATACAAGCCTTAAAAATTGTGTTTTGTATGAGGTTATTTATTTAGATAAATTAATACCATTTTTCTTTAGATGGTTTTTTTGGTAAACTTGTTTTAGAGGATTTCTTCTTGTTCATCCTTATCCTTATTCTTGGTCTTGCTGCATTCGCAATTGCATTGCGTTTTTTGTCAGCTTCTTTTTTCGGATCAATAATTGGACTTGGCGGATCATATTCATTTCCGCGAGCCTTTTCTTGATCTTCTGGTTTGTCGATTTCATACTCACCATTATGGTGTGTTGCGTGATCAATATGATTTTCATTTACATCATGTGTAAATACAGAATGATGTTGAATTTTACTAGTTGATGTAGTTGGTGTTGTTACTAGAATTGCCCCCGCGATTTTACGATTTTTTGTTTTAAATCTTCTGCTTGGTGGGGGAAGAAAATTTTCATCCTGAAAACGAGAATCTGTAGGAATATCATGGCCATTAACATTTACCAATCTTGGGTGAAGAATATGTTGTTTTTGATAATCGTATCGTCTACGAACACCATCATTCCCAGTAATTGTTCTATGACCATAGTGGGCTTTATCTGGTGTTGTTGGCTTGCCTTCACCATCAAAATGCCCTTCGTCTCCCTCTTCTCTCTCAGCTTGAGAAAGGTCTTTTTCTTCTCTGCCAATTCCCCAATATTTAGCATGAGTTACGGAACCCTGGAATCTTTTATCCATAGCCCCGCCGCGCTGCATATTAGTTACGAGATATGAATTTTTGTTTGGTGTTCTTTCGCCTTCATCGTTTTTAATGTCTTGATTATTTTTGTCTGTTGAAGATATAGTATTTAATACTCTATTAGAATCGCGAGTTTTATTTTCAGAAATTTCTGCGCCGTGTTTAGTTTTTGGTCCAGGATTTGAAAATGTTACATGCCAATTATTTGCAGGATCATGGAGTTCGTTAGTCTTACCATAGGAATTCCCGACAATTGGGGGTTTGCCTGCTTTGGCTCTTTGGGCATTCAAATGTTTGATTACATAGCGAGAACTTCTATCTGTTTCGTCAACCACATTTGGGCGGAAAAGAAATCTCTTATTTTTTTTGTCTGCTTCATTGGCTCTATTACGCAATGAATGTGTGTGTGCTAAAATCCAATCTCGGGTCATTGCTGGATCGTGTTTTGCTTGTTCATGACATGCTCTACGTACAGAAGCACCAACATATTGTGTTTCTGCTTTCGGTGCAAAACATGTGCCACGAGAAGTATCTATACTTTTTTGTTCAACAGGTTTGCCTTTATCATCGAGTTTTGGTTCCCCTTTGGTATTAATTACTTTGCGAATATCAATACCACCACCACATCCTCTTGTTTGACCTGAGCAAGTGTTTATAATTGAATGTCTCTGATTATCCCCATGACCTTGTGTATAAACCGCATGACCTGCTACACCTTTAGACGATGCTGCTTCAAAGCTTCTGCCTTGCTCATCATGCTCATGCTCGACAGTATCAGTCTTTTCACCTTCATCTGTAGTATCTTTGCTATCAAGATGACCGGCTCTATGGAGACGTTCGATTGCTTCTTTTTCTGCCTTTATCTGCTCTGATTCAGACATATTGAAATGATTTTCCAATGTTTGTTTATGGATATTTGTCATATCCTGAAGGCCCAATGGTTCTCTGTGGTCCTCCCCATAAACAGCAGAGCGCATCACATTGCGTTCATCCATGCCCATGAAATGCTTATTACCGGACGTTCGCCCACCTGTAAAAACATGCGATGGTACGGATATGTGTGTGGCTGAACTTGTTTTTTTACCGCCAGTATGACCGATAATAATTCTTTTTGGATTATTTGGGTCTGGATATCGAATCTGTTGTGTGGCTGAACTTGTTTTTTTACCGCCAGTATGACCGATAATAGTTTTTTTTGGATTATTTGGGTCTGGATATCGAATCTGTTCTTCAGTGAAAAAATCTTCTGATAGATTTTCACTTGAACGTATCTCGGGGACATAATCATTTACACCAAAATGCATATTCTGTACTTCATATTCTCTGTAGTCAGGATGATCTTCAGATACAGGAGCAATAGTATGAATGTCTATTGCTTTTTTATATGCCTTAAATCCTAGCATGAGCGAATCCTCTAAAATGTTGATTATTCACAATTCATTTATTTATATTTATACGAACGTGGGAGTCCAGTAAGCGGTTTCCTTGTATCCGCAATTCTTCAGATCACGGACTACGGCACGAGCATCAGCACGGGTAGCTTCCCAGCAGCGATCATAGCAATCGTTTACATACGCCCGATCACCATAAATTTCGAAAGTCATGATATCAATTATCTGATCGTCTTTGTTATACAAAGAATACGCCACACTCATTTCACGACCACCAATGGGACGATTGTTCCAATTGCCAGGAGTCAGACGAATGACAGGAAGAGCGATTTCAGCCATATTAGGTATCTCCGTTCTATGAAGCAAATATAGCAGGCATTCGGAATTTAGTCAATAAAAAAGGGGGCTTTCGCCCCCTAAATTTATCGTGCTGCCGGAACAGCGGGTCGATTTGGTTGTGTAGGAATCATTCCAGACAACATAGCCACCGCTCCAAGACTTTCAGAAGGAACAGAAATTACGCTAGGAAGATAGAGACTATTATGATAAGTTCATTAATGGTGGACCAGCACGGTACCGCCCCGTGTCTTCCTGCGTGCAAGGCAGGTGTGCTAACTTCTATCACTACAAGCCCAAGAAAATATTCTGGTGATATTCTAGTAACCCACGGATTCTAAGTCCGCTATGTCTGCCGTTCCATCATCAGGGCATAAAAATGGCGCTCTAGGTAGGACTCAAACCTACATCTGCCTTCAATTACCTTACTCATGATTCGTATTCATGGCGGTTACTGGAGCATATAAAAACTAAATACCAGACTAGGACTCAAACCTAGATACGCAGATTCAAAGTCTGCTGTCCTATCATTAGACGATCCGGCAATAAAAAACTAAATGCCCACCCTCGATTTGAACGAGGAACCTGCGGATTCAGAGTCCGTTGATCTACCAATTGATCTAGTGGGCAATAAAAAAAACTTGGTGATCGGAAGTCTCACCATACTAACTTTTGTTTACAAAATTGTACATTTCTGTAAATACCATCACCAAACTTAAAAAATGGTGCCATTCCTTGGTTCCGCTCCAAGTCCTCGTGCTCTTCAGGCACACGCTTCTACTAAGTTAGCTTGAATGGCAATATTTATGGTAGGTCATCACGGAATCGAACCGCGTCAATCGTAGGATGTAAACCAACTGCCTTCCCATCTGGCGCATGACCCATATTTATCCATGCTCTTTTATAATCTCTGCGAGCCTTCTTGTCAAGTAATCTTTGACGATCTTCAAAGTCTCTTCGCCATAAATTCCAGCGGAAAGTGGGTCATTGATCACATTATTAATTTCGTCAACAAAAGCAGATTTCTTCAGGATTTCACTTGAATAATTTGACATTTTGTTATTCCCCATTTCAGAAATCATAATCACCAAAAATATCGTGCCCGCTATACTCAGACATAAACATCTTGATAGCTAGTCTGGCTATAGCCTCATCTTTGAAGCAAACGACATTGCTATAAGATAGCTTATCATCTTCATATTCCATAAATTCAACTGTGGCAGTGCCATCATCAGCAACGACAATTGAAGTATCACGATATTCTTTAGTCACCAAAATCTACTCCATATTTATACGAGCATTATAGCATATTTTATAGGTACGTCAATACCTAATTTTTATGATGTTCAGGTGCGCCTGACAAAGCGATTTTATGTACTTTTTCTTTTTTACCTTCAGGTCCAACTTCAGTAGTAAACCAAGGTAAATTTGGATGGGCTTTAACATCTTCGTTATCTGGATCAGCATGACCAATATTTTCATCTGGAAACAATTTTTTTACTTTATGAAGAGGCAAGACATAATTTTCCATACTATCCCCTCTTTTAGCAAGGGCATTTTTAGTAAATCCTATCATGCCGCCAGAAATATGATGGACTGCTCTTCCTGTCTTTAAATCATCAGCAATAATACGATTGGCAACTTCTGTTTTACCTTGCTTGGTTCCATCATGATGAATAACCGAAAGCTTTCTTCTGCCTTTTTTCATTCCTTTATATGCACCACCACCGACAACGACTGTTTTGCCAGACTCATTTGGTTTGGTGATTACTTTATGCATATCAAATTTTCTGGAACCCAAAAATCCACCAATATCTTCATATGATTTATCAATTTGACGATTAATTTCTGGTAGATGATTTTGTAATTTTTCTTGATCTTCTTTTCTATCAGGAAAAATATTAGTTATACGCTCATTCAATTGTATGAATTGTGAAAAGTTTAGCATAAAATACTCCTGTTTTTAGGAATATTTATAAAATATGGTCAGGGTAGCTGGTCCCGCCCCGGCGGCCTCCGCATTCCAAGTGCGGTACTCTACTAACTGAGCTATACCCTGATAAACTTATTTATAAATATTCTTAAAAACGGGGAATATCATGAAAAATTTTAAGCAATTCATTTTAGAGCAGCAAGAACACACTAGCGCAGACACATCTATATCACAGGTATCAGGTGGTGTCAAGCATGCTGTAAAAACTGGTCTGATTAAACCCGACAGCTTGAATGTCGATAACGGTGGTGGTAGATTTGACAGAGGTAAAGACTTCGTAGAAGGTTCTGTCGAAGGCAGTAAATTTCACGTTCATGATCCATATAATAGATCAGAAGAACATAATTCGCAAGTTAAAAAACAAGCATCAGGCAACGCTGATTACGTTGGTCTTCATAACGTTCTTAATGTTATCAAAGAGCCTGAACAAAGAGAAAAAGCATTAAGACAAACTAAATCATTTATGAAGCCAGGAACCGGAATTGTTCATATAACAACATACGAAGGCGATAAATCTGGCAACGGTAAAATGACAAAAGCTGATAAAGGCAAAGGAAGTTCCTGGCAAAATAACAAACCAACTTCATCATATGTCGATGAAGTCAAAAATGTATTTCCCGAATCTACCCATGAAGTGACTTCAAAAGCAGGTCATATTGTAGTCAGACAAAAATAAAAGCATCAGCCTTACACTGATAAAAAAATGGAGGAAGATAATAGAATTGAACTATCAGCCTTTAGAGGGCTGGGACGGTTTTCAAGACCGTGTCTCCACCTTGGAGCCTATCTTCCGTACTTGCGTAGCTACATCCAGTAAAGGAGAAGGAGAAACCCCTTTAATATCATTAAAAATTATGGTGGGCATGACTCGATGATGAGTAGGAATAATTATAAATAATTTGTCATTCGATGGTTCTTGATTCAACATAAAATTTTACTTAGAACAAGAACAAATCTTAGCAGTATCTCTATACTCTATTCAAGAATTTATTCAAATTTTCTGCCAATTCTAAAATATTATTGGCACTCGGCATTGGCGCTATTTCTGGAAATGGCACGAATGAATTTGCTCTATTCGCAATTTCTCTTTTCTGATAAAATTCTTCAGAAGCAGCGCGCTCCTTCATTCCCCATTCCTGAAAAAGCATATCCTTGGCCATAGTCAATATCTGCAATCTGATTTCATAAGCATTCATTTTTGTTTATCCTTTATGTGTGTGTCTGTGTAAAAAATGGGTAAGATTGTTTCTGTTTCCAGGCACAACCAGTAAAGCCCAGTCCTAGCTTAAGCGGCTAGAGCAATGCGTCCGTTGTCGTTAGCATTTATTGTTTTCGTTGCGTTAAGGCAGCTTCCGCGCCATCACCTACTTCAACCCTTAATGTCATCAGTCGATCCTGTTTCATTCCCATAATATGGTGGAAATGCGGAGCACTGCCCTCCGGTCCTGCTTAACTTATTTAGTCGTTATCAACGGTAACACTTATATTTATACTCTAGGAACAGGAGAAAGTCAAGAACTATTTTTTATCAAATTTGTTATATTTTGACCAAATAGCATTGTAAAAATATATGTGAGCAGCATCTTCTTGATAGTTTTTAAATCGGTCTTTGATGTTTTTATCAAGAGAGTCCCACCAATTCCAAAAAGCTTCTTGGAACCCTGGTTCTTTTATTTCAGTTACGCCAGCCATTAGCCAACTCTCGATAACCTGCTGTCGTAGGATGAACCCCATCCCTGCCGACAGCAGGCTTGACCTCCAGAACCCTATCGCCAAACCTTGCGGCAACAGCCCTGGCGATATCATGGGCGGCTTGATTGTTGGCTGATAGTAGCCACGTCACCTGCCCGTGTACCCGCTCTCTGAGGGTTTCTAGGGCTGTCTTGGTGGTGATGCTATTGCCATCATTAGAACCAAGGCTAATAAGAATGTTGCCAGAATTTACATGGCGCGGAAATCGCTGAATATATGCCATGGAGGAAATGCCGACTGTAGCCATACAAATGCATTCTGGTCGCTGCTGAGAAACCCCAACAGCAATACTGTCACCAAGAATAGCACAATCAATCATTGACTTTGTTCCACGTTCGTTCGTGCATCAAAATTTTGCCTAGATGATTTTTACCTTGTCCATTACAGATGCCCCAGAAAGTATCACCCCAGGTATTACCTTCAACTAGGTCACAGTCGCCTGTTGCCTGAAGTAGATCATTCAATTCCTTGTTCTGAAATTTCTTCCAGACAAGATGATGCATAATGGGAACTTTAACATTATCCCAATCGGGACGAATGATAAGAAACTTACCAAGCCTCTTGGCGATGCCTGCTGTTTTAGCTTGTAGAATTAATTTGCGCTCTTCAGGATCATTGGTCTTAGACGCCTGATAGGCATGTTCGACACTAGGATATATCACGCCAAGATATTCAATATCAACAGGCCAGAAATTAGAGAGAAATCTATGTTCTCCCGTAAACGAGTCGATCATAATATAATCCTTGAAAAATTTGATGGGTTATCTTGGTATCGAGCCAAGCCAGCCGAAGCGACGGTTTTACAGACCGAGCAGCGTCCTTAGCTGCATACTAACCCAATAAAACCATTATAGCCTATTTCTCTCTATGGGTCAAGTCCCATTTGAAGCATCTGATTAGAAATCAGCAAGGCTATCTGTTTTGATCCAGAAATCGTGACATAACAACCAACAGTATGATCGTTATGCTTGACATAAAACATAGGGCCGACGCTTCCCGTAAAATCGCTGTGGATGGTAAACCCAGTACCTTCCCATCTTAGAACACCAGGGGATTCAATAACCCAGGTAGGCTCAGAGATTTTATTAAAATCAACTTCAGCTTCCATATGTTAAATCCTTTAGCAAAAAAATGGATGCGGAGAGTGGATTCGCACCACCGATCTCTTGGTTATGAGCCAAGTGAGTTACTACTTCTCTACCCCGCAATAAAAAAATGGTAGCACATATTGGAATTAAACCAATGACACCAAGCCTATGATGCTCGGCTGTATATCAATACCTGTGCCATAAAAAAAATTGGAGCGGGTAGCCGGCAACGCTCCGGTCCTCTCTAGCTTGGAAGGCTAGGGCACATCTCCTATACCATACCCGCAAAAACAATTAACACAAGGCCGGGTGACATTCCGGCATCTCTTCATTTGGTTTGTTACACCAAACTATTTACCACATATAATACGATCACTTATTATATATTGTGGTGCGATAGGTGCCCGTTCTATCCTCTTGTGTTATTTTTTATAAAATGGCGCGTCCTGTAGGAGTCAAACCCACGCTAATCGGGTTGGAGCCGATTGTGCTATCATAACACTTAGGACGCATATTATTTATATCACTCCCTCAGTAACCAACCTCTTACGATGGAACTTTACCATACTAGCATTGTAATTGCTATCAGGAAAAGCGCCCTTGACCAGAACGATAATCGTATCATCGTCGTTCTTAGTCGTCTTAAGAAGCTCAATAAGCATGCTAAAAGCAGAAGGCTTACGCCCCGAAGTCTTTACCGCCATAGGAGCCTTAGCTACCATAGGAGCCTCAGTGACCGTAGGAGAAGCTGCGGGAGCCATAACTACAGCAGCAGGTTTAGGAGCCACAACAATTTCCTTCTTAGGCTGAATGTATTGAAGCTTCTTAACTTCCTTTACATTCAGGTGGTTCATTGCGTTATCAAGGTTCTTAAAGTAGAGAGTGTTGCTTTCGCCGCGCTCTCTCAGATTATCACCCTTGGTCGCATCATAGATGAAATATTCCTTGTTAATCTTCGACTGCAAAATCTGAAAGCGGTCGTTGATCAATTCCGAAACAAACATTTCGCCATTCGTCTGAAGCATCATGTTGATCTATCCCTTATCTGATGTTAAGAGTATATCAGAGCAGCAGAAATCTGTCAAGCGATAAAAAATGCTGGTCCTCACGTTATTGGACCAAATGTTGTCTGACATTTCGACACCGGCAACTAAGCTAGATGTATCCAGATCAAATCTATTATCAGAAACCAATGCCCTGCACTCCATAGGTGGATTTCTCGGCACTTGCCAGCAGTCAATTTGAGGACGGGTACCCTATTTACTCCGTCTAGTTTCTGATCTTTGGTGCTCCCACAACGATTTGCGCGCTGCTGTCCGGGTTACAAAACCGGTCCCTCGCTATCTAGGGGTTGAGAGCAAATTCTTACACTTTTAGTTTATAGACAATCTTATTGTCGTTGCTGTCTATAAACTAAAAGTGTCTATGCTGATTAGGTAGGACTTGAACCTACAGTGCTTTCGCGGAAGATTACTTTTGGACCATATGGATTTGCACCATATTATACTAACGGCCCCACAGTCTTCTGGGTCTACCATTCCCCTACTAACCAATAACTTTATAAAATAAAGGACCAGGGGAATTTCGAAATCCCGACGCGCGGATTAAGCTTGGCATACAGGACTTGCACCTGTCGTGATCTCACATCATCTGCCCAAAGCCCGCCGTTCTGCCTCTGAACTACCGGTCCATAAAAGTATTTATACGCTACAATCTAAAGAAAATCAATCACTATTTTTAAGTTCTGCGTAACAATCGTCGCCATAATCTTCGATAGACTTCAGGCGAACCAGATACTCAACGATATCAATCTTACCACCATCAAAAAGCTTATTGATGCGTTCGATCTTGGCTTCGATTTGACGCTCAATCCAAGTCTCACCGTAATTCAATTCCATCGTCACTTACTCCTTTCTGTCTATGAGGTGTATTATAGCGATATCCGGTAGCATTGTCAACAACTATATTGGAGCACCGTGTTGGAATTGAACCAACATTAACGGGATTTGCAGTCCCGTGCCTAAGCCATTCGACCAACGATGCAAAAAAATAAAATAGTGTGGTGGGGAACGATCCCACTAGATTCCAAATCTCAAGGCCGAATCGAACGGCACACCAGCCCGGAAGCCACTTTCAGGACTTTGTTGGATTCGAACCAACTTTTAGACCAACTCTCACACTAACTATAAAAAAATGATGATAGCCCTTGTCAATAGCCAATCGAATACGTGTCGCCGTGTCGCACACCAATCTTGACCAGCATACGTTCCAGTTGCGATCCAGCCAGCACCACCTTGCCATCGATCACCGGCAATCCAATGAAGCTACTGTGACGGGTTCCCCTGTAGTAGATGGATACGAGCGTCAACTTGGCAATATTTTCAACGGGCATGTTCAATCTCCTTGTTGTCTATGGGGTGGAGTATAGGGGAATCACGCCCCCATGTCAACCTCTTCCAGCGGTTCGTTATCAGTATTCAGTTCTTCCACCATGGCTTCGTACTGTTCCAGCAGTTCCATGAGGGCGCGGCATTTTTCGTACATCTCATTGAACGGACCATTCGACCCCTATGGCAACCCGTCCATAAAAAACTATTATCGCTGATAATTATAATGCAATCCCCACATACGTTCATATAATGTATGTAGTTCATTATCAGCTACAGAATTTTTGAAATTTGAATAGTCAATATTATTGACTCTCTCAAACATAATTTCAGCCCATTCTTCTCGCGAAGTGTATGTTCGATACTTATAATCAGAAACGTCCAACTCTATAATCTCATTAGTAGGAAAAAGCACTTGAAGAATTTCAGGACGCCTAGACCTTACAACAAGATCATTAATACCGCGTGTATCCTCGACAACTGACACAAACCCATCATTAAAACAAATCCACATAATATTTATTAGTCACCTTTCAATAATTTTTCTCTACGTTTAGCGAAGTTAGAGTATAGCTCTTCGTGATTAGAAAGTCCAGAGTTTTTGAACAACCCACGAACATGTTCCATGTCCATATTTTTTACTGAATTTAAACCTTCTGCTTTTGCATTTGGATTTTGTTTAAAAACTGTAGAAAATACATGAGAAGATGCTTCCCCAGGTCTATTCAAAAGCGAATCTTTTTCGGCAACATCAGAACCATAATCTTTATGGCCACCTTGCGCTCTAAAATTGAATGTACCACCAGCATCTACAGAATGCAAGGCCCCTGTGTGTCTATTTCTTTCAATATTATCATGCTCAAGACCGACTGCATCCCAATTTTTAGTCAACACAGCAGCGTGATACATTTTACCAATAGTGTTTTGTTGGTCATGATTTAACTGCTCAAAATGATGAGGATGCATTCTCTCCAAATCAGGATTCCATTTTGTGACTACTGCATGTTTGCCATCTATAACTTGATGGCGTGGATGTAGAGTAGGGATGCCCATATGCTCATGAATTCTTGCGGCAAGTGCCTCTGATTTAGCTTGATCGGGATTATCATAATATTTTACATAATGCTTTTGATTGGTATCAGTATCCACATGAACCCCGCCTGGGTTAGACCCAAGACGTTCGCCAATTTTCTTCAATTCTTCCTGAACAAATTCTCTATATGAAAGCATATCTCATCACTCCTTTTTTTGAATATTTATAAAGAAAGTGAGATTAAAAATGGTACCCGCTACCGGACTTGAACCGGTACGCCATTAGGGCCAGGGATTTTAAGTCCCATATGTCTGCCATTCCACCAAGCGGGCATAAAAAAAATGGTAGTCCTAGTCAGATTCGAACTGACACCTGAGCAGGTTTTGAATCTACTGCCTCTACCAATTGGGCTATAGGACCACCGGATAGATTTCTATTTATGCAGCAATCACCTTCATATCGTGATCGGGCATATCATAGAACCGAGTTGGATGACCTTCCGAATTCTTCCGCTCGAAAGTGATAATCTCATAGCTCTCATTACGGAGACGATAAATCACGTCCCATGGATTCTTCACATTGTAACGTGAAGAAATTTGGCGTGGAGTAAGACGCTCACCGGACCTGAGAGCATTAAGAACCGAATTAATTGCAGTCATGATATTTCTCCGTTTTTTGAAAGCTTGTTGAACCATTCAACAAGAGGATTGTAGCAAATTCAGATAGGCATGTCAAGAACTTTTTTCAGAAAACACCGAACCAATTGCCGATGCCGTGGATAAATCCAATTGGTGGCACAAAAATACCAAATAGCATCAAAACCCACGCACTCGTCTTAATACTCACGACAATGTGTGTTACCCACGCAAACATGAGAAGCAAGAAAAACAAAAATATACTAATACCAACGACAGTCTCTCCACGATCAAACATAAAATTTCCTTTCAGAATGAATTTATTATTATTTTAGCGCCAACCACAAATCGGAGAATAAAACCAATAGGCAGCATCGCCGCTGGTCTTCTCCATCTTCATAGTACATTCAAATCCAGTGTCTTCCGCCTTTTTAGTGGCGTCGTAAACGCTGGTGCCCTGATAAACTACGGTACGGAAGTTGGTCAGTTCAACAATGAAAAGCATGTTTTTCTCTCTTCCTCATCAACAAAGACACTATAGCCTAATCAGATGAAACCGTCAAGAACTTTTTAGCCCCAAATTTCAAAATTATGCTAGCATATCAATGAGACGATTATCATTATCCACAGCACGAATGCGCTTGCCTGGATAATTTCGCTGTGCAATTTGCATTTCGATTAAAATACGCTGGGCGTTTTCGGTGTCAAGAAAAATTACACACGTTCGCCACGTACCATGTTCTTGAAACTGAATGAAAATATTACCCATTTTATGGATTCCCATTAAACCGAGTTGCAAACTTCAGATATCGAGTTTCTTCTTCCCAATCTTCGGGAACAGCTTCTTGATCATCATAAAGACTAGCATAACACTCATCTTGATAATCAAGTTCTTTAATAAGAAGTTTCATATTTTCCTCTTCCATATTTTCATTATACTTTTTCATGTTCAAAAATCTCCTTTGCCTTGACTCACATCAAAAACAAAAATGCCATTGCGAATCCACATGTCACAAACGCGAGCACGATCATCGAATGCCATAGTTGGATTATATCCATCCACTCGCATTTTTGCAAGCAATTCTTCTTTCACAATATCATCAGCACGAAAATCGCCCTGCGCTCGCATGTATAGAGGACAGTTCTCCGTCCAATCGCCAATGTGTTCGATCAACCATGCTCTGGTAACATCACGATGTTCATCTCCCCGACCAGAACAAAAAATGATTTGACACCAGTTGCTGTGTAGCGCCTGGATGGTATTAATAACAGAATCGATTGGTTTATCCTGTTCGATGTTCTGAAAAAATGCTTTCCAATTTTTTGGTTTGGTGGCTACCCAATGGCGACGATGCGTTAGGTCAGCTACCGTTCCATCAATATCACAGATGACATCCATTTTAAACTTCTCCGTTCAGATATTGAAGTAGACGATCGTTCTGCCATTCGCGTTCAGCAGCACGAGCAGTAGCAGCATCAGCAGCATCAGCAGCAGCAACATTAGCAGCAGCATCATCAGCATTAACAGCAGCACGAGCAGCAGCAGCAGCAACATAAGCAGCATAAGCAGCAGCATGAGCAGCATAAGCAGCAGCACGAGCAGCAGCAGCAGCAACATTAGCAGCAGCATCATCAGCATTAACAGCAGCACGAGCAGCAGCATGAGCAGCAGCATGAGCAGCAGCATGAGCAGCAGCATCAGCAGCAGCACGAGCAGCATAAGCAGCAGCATGAGCAGCATGAGCAGCAGCATAAGCAGCATCAGCAGCAACATAAGCAGCAGCATGAGCAGCATGATCAGCAGCATAAGCAGCAGCATGAGCAGCATGAGCAGCAGCATAAGCAGCACGTAGCTCTTCCATACTGATTTTACCAGCCCAGAAATCACGAACAGCAACAATCGCTGTCATCACTCGTGGGTCGCTGTTATGATGCGCTACGCGCTCGGCACAGTCAGCAGCGAAGAGGCTCAGGTTCTTCTGGTTCCATGTAGTGACTTCGGCAGTCAGCTTCGCTGTACGGCAGACCCACTTGGTGTCGTCAGCAATTACTTCATCGCCAGGAGTAATCAAAAACATTCGATCAGATCGATGTTGTTGCCAATAACGAATGGTCGTATAATGGTAGCCCTTCTGGCAAGGAACC
>Ga0114963_10000072_pt1 | contig 58346 bp, 71 predicted proteins | sample C_131016_EF_Meta_FD_87019 | JGI IMG/M metagenome (GOLD analysis project Ga0114963, IMG submission 87019) | Freshwater microbial communities from Lake Croche, Canada to study carbon cycling - C_131016_EF_MetaG | ecosystem: Environmental > Aquatic > Freshwater > Lake | place: Lake Croche, Canada... | reverse complement strand
GAAAGTGCCGAACACCTGAGCGACCTAGATCGCACCCTACAACATTGCATCCAGATGATTGCGCAGGGACAGAAGAAAGATGCCGAACGTTACGGACAAGTGGCTGCCTGTTTGATTGACTCACAGGGACGTCACACCTATGCCATCAACTTGCCCAGACCCGACGGCACACGCAGACATGCAGAACGTGTGGCCATCAGCAAGCATTTGAAACGCTACAAATCAATTGGGCCCGGCGCTGTCATGGTCACCACCTTGAGCCCATGTGTGCATGACATGCACGAGCGCTATGGAGAATCCTGCACTGATCTGTTGGCACAGGCCGGCATTGAACATTGCTACGCTGGCTACCAAGACCCCACACAGCACCCTGATGTAGACTACCCATTTGAATTGGCAGTGACTGACAACCCTGATATCTTCAATGCTTGCAAACAAATTGCACAGAGCTTTTTGCCCAAGGTAATAGCACAAGACAATACCGGTGATCAGTTGGCAGAAGCCTTCAATCAACCCTATCCCTTGACATGGCGACGCGGCGAGTCTGGCATAGATGCATATACCAAATTGCCCGACGGTACGCCACTGGAAATCAATTTCAGTGATGAGTATGATGGAGAAGGCAACGAAATAACTCATGTTGAATTTCATCGAAGCCACAGGCAAAATGTCACAGGCGAGGGTGACGCACAGAAAATATTTGCTACAGTGCTGGCAGCAATTCAACAGTTTATTCGAGATGAGAGTCCTGAAATAATCATGTTTGGCGCTGACAAAGAACCCGGAGCCAGTCGCTTGGACTTATACCAACGACTGGTTGATAGATTTGCAAGATCCATGGGCTATCAAGTGAGCACTACTGAAGCAGGAACTTTTACATTTTTCCGCCTAACCCGCAAGTTTGGTTTGAAAGAAAATTTTGCTGATGGTCGAAATCCCGAACACAAAGGTGATTCAAAACGTTATCATGTGCCCACCAAAGCATCAGTCAGTACTCTGCGCAAGGTGGCCAAGCAAGGTGGGCGCCGGGGACAACTGGCACACTGGATGGCCAACATGAAGGCCGGCCGTGCCAAAGCCCGACGCAAACACACAGAAGATCTTGACGAAGCAAGAACAAACCCTGAACAGAATTTAAAGTGGGGTTCGGGCAAATATGAACTGGCTGCGGCCGCCGAGTCAATTAGAGATTTAAGTAACTGGGGAGTAAGCATGACATTGCTTCCCAAATTGGGCATCAAACCACAACCGGGTGTGAGTGAAGATACCCCCAAAGGCATTTACTTCTATCCATTAGATTATTTCTTAAACATGACAAAAAACAAAAAGCGTTTGCCATGGGGTGACAACTTGCCTTATATGCAATTGTTTCAGTATGATACCAGTCATGTCATGACACCCGAAACTAAAGTTCCATTTGAAGATATGAAAAGAGCATTGAGTGAGTATGGTGTGACAGATAGTGATATACAAGATACCATTGATGAACCAGGAATGTCCAGAAGAGGCGGAATCAATAACCCTTTATGGTTTATCTATGATGCATTAGGCAAACAATTTACTAATGATGAGCGCAGAATCATTGTGTGGAATAAAATACTACGCAACTTGGGGTTTACTGTGTTGTTTGACAATGGCAAAAGCTGGATTGCATTTGGTGAACCCTACCAAGGTTGTGTATTAGATATAAGAGCAATCAAGCAACACAAGACATTCACTAATTATGTCCAAGGTGACAGGTTAAGTATGAAACGACTTAGCGATGCTGTATATTGGAATACCACTCATTTGAAGGCTGCTACTAATATCAGACAACAATTATCAAGCCAAGTTGCTAAAGAAATGTTAAGTCAATATTTGGGAATGAGTAAACAAGAAGCTAAACAGAATGGGTTTGACGAAGCAATTAAAAAAGCTGTTGCAAGAGTAGGTGAACTATTAAACTCTCCCAAAGAATCGGTAGAAATCACTGAATTAAAAATCAACAATCAAAGCGGCGTTGGTGCTGTGCCCTACAATGCCGAAATAGATTATCACGGGCTACAAGTGGCCATGAAGCCCAGTGTGTTTCTGAGCCTGGCCCTGCCATTGAATATCAATGATCCAGAAGAGCGCAAAGCAATTGAATACTGCAAGAGCCAAAAAGATCAAACCGGGTTTGGCGCACCATTTCTGACCATTCAAGTGCCCGAAGAATGGGAAACTGGCGACTTTGATCAAGCTGCCAGGGTAAAAGGCCATGACGGTCGCCATCGTTGCTATGCCATAATGGAAACCGAAGGAGATCATGCCATCGAAGTGCATTTGATCTTGAGAGGATTCCGTCGCAGACACATCACAGATCACATGATTGATCACCTGCGTGAGGGCATGGTCAATCAACAGGGTAAATACACAACTGGACCATTATTCGGAGAAGCCAAATGAAGATTAGACACATAGTAGAAGCTGCTGGCAGCAAAACAACCCTGGGCGGATTCCCGGTCACTGTGTTAAACATCGAAGATCAAGGAGTTGAAGAGCACAAGAATCTCAGCCCAGGATGGATGCTGAAACAAGATCCCCAACTGGCCAAGAAAGTCAAAGATGCCAAACGTGGGTATCAAGCACTGAAGAAGTGGGCAGGCAAGCCTGTGCCCAAGGATGACCAGCCAGGCGTGGCAGAGGCCACTGGAGATGAACGATTCGATACCATGATGAGCAGGATGCAGCGAGAACCACAAATTCCTGATCCGCAGATGCCACCAACTGATGTGCGAGATCTATACCAATGGGCAGTAAAAAACAACAAGCCCTATCATAAAACTTTTGCCACCTGGGCCAACAGAGAAGGATATAAGTCTGTTGCCCAGGCATTACAGAAAGCGGGCGATTTAGATAGTGATGCTTTAGATTACTGGACTCCTGAGGCCTGGAAAGCATGGCATGGCCCTGATTCTAACATGCCCAGTAGTATGAGAAGAGAGCGTATTCCTGAAGAGTTAAGAGATTACCTCGAGACCGTGTTTGATGCATACGACAACATAGTGTTTGATTGGCCTACTGAATATCGTCAAATTGGTGAGCAAGGCATGGCGGAAGCGCTCAAACTGGATGCACCGCAACAGGCCTGGAGTCGCCCAGAAATGCAGGACTATCTCACTCGCATCAAAACTGGCACACAAACCAAAGCTGACAAGTTCCGACCCATCATACACGGTTCAAACATCAAGGCCATTACCAAGGACGATTCAAACACAGAATGGGATCTTGATGATCTTGCCAGTCAAATCACAACTCGACCCAAACAGATCCTGGGCACAAATGCCAAAATGGCCAAGTCAAAAAAAGAAGGCGCCATCACGTATGATCTCACACTGCCAGCACTGTCAGGCATTGTGGTAGACGAAGACACTGGTGAGTTTGTGGAAATCAAAACCTGCCCTGGTGCAGGCGAATGTCAACTCATATGCTATGCCAGAAAAGGTGGCTACAGAATGTTCCCGGCCAGTTCAATGAGTGCTGCGCAGGCCTTGAACTTCTTGGTCAATGATCCTGCTGGCTACATGGACATGTTCAATCGTGAAGTCAAAGCAGTGCAGGCACGAGCTCGAAACAATGGTATCAAGCTGCTGGTGCGCATACACGATGCAGGTGACTTCTTTTCAAAAGAATACTACAACCTGGCCATGGATGTGGCCCGTGACAATCCTGATGCCAAGTTTTACTTCTATACCAAAATGGGCGAGATTGCCACAGACACATCAGCACCGCCCAATGTGGTGTCACAGTTCAGTTCTGGTGCTCGCAGTCGCGAAGTCAAAACAGTCAACGTGGTACGTGGTGCAGGACAGCATGTGAAAGATGCTGTGACTCTGCCCAAGGACATGTTCCGTGGCCTGTTCAAGACCGACGCCAAGGGCAAGTATGTGAAAGATGCTGAAGGTCGCACACAGGTGGCCAGCGACGAGGCCTGGCAGCAGTTCAAACAAAAGCTGGCAGCCACCTACAAGATTGATCCTGCCAGCATTATCACCTATGATCAAATGGTACGTATTCCCGAAGGCCCCCAGCCCCGGTGGAACGTGGTTGTGTTCCCAGCTGGTCACGGCGACCTAGGTGCGCCACGCCTGGATGTGCAAAATCAATTTTTAATGTTTCACTAAATGATAGAACAATATGTTGTGAAAGAATCTGCGGCACCTGGATTTCATGTTTACCAGGCTCGTGTACGGGTCAAAAATCCCATGTACGCCAACTCCATGGACGTGGCCATTTTTGCCAAAAATCCTGCCATGGCCCGACAACTGTTGATGGCACAGTATGGTCGAGACTCAGTGATCACCAACGTGGTACAAATAGCCTAAACATAGCTGTTTCTTTTTGCTAAATATCTCATGCAAAAAGAATTAGTCACAGTCCTGGTTGACCTACGCTGCACCTGGTCCGGCACACCGCCGCGCTATAGATGCTATGTCAATGACGAACTGTTTACTGAACGCACCTGGACCTGGACCAATTGCTGTCTAGAAGAAATGATACCCATACACGCTGAGCCAGGTCAATATCGCATCAGACACCAGCTGTTGGATACAGCAAATGCTCAATTGAAAATTAAAAATTTTCGAGTAGAAAAAGGTCCTGCGGTCATGCTTGATCGTGGCTGGGTTCAAATTCAAACAGTCAAAGAACAACAGCTGGCCAAACTGCAGGCCCTGCAACAAAAAATGCCCATTGTGCTATGAAAATACGTGAAATAATGGAATCAGGAGGCACTGTGAGTGGCGGAATTGCTGCTGTTGCCATGCCCATGGGCATGACGTCAAGATCAGGCGGATCCATGCTGTCAGGTAAATATGTAACGAGTTCGGACCCCACTCCCAACACGCCCAAAGAATACAAAAGGAATCGACATCGTGCTAGCGGACAGTTTAAAAATTCTATTAGCAACTGAATATGCATTCAGTATCAAGGCCCAGCTGTTTCACTGGAATGTGGAAGGCCCTGATTTTGCACAACTGCACGAATTTTTCGGTAACCTATACGAAGAAGTCTATGACGGTAGCATAGACAAAACTGCTGAATACATTCGAGCTCTGGGCGACTATTCACCCGGCAGCTTTGAACGTTTTGGTGAGCTGTCCATTATCCGTGGACAAACAAAAATCCCACGTGCCCGTCTCATGATAGAAGAACTGTTGGCCAACAACAGTCAATTGCTGGATCTACTGAACGAATGTTTTGCCACTGCTGAACAAGAAAATCAGCAGGGCATTGCAAATTTTATAGCAGAACGCATTGATGCTCAGCAAAAGCATGCGTGGATGCTGAGAAGTTTCTTGAAAGACGAGCGAGCATGACGGACCCCATTTACAGCATAATCGAGCGTCTGGCCTTGATTGAAAGTCGGAGCAATTTGAACCCGCAGCAAAAATCTGCTGGGCAATTGCCTGCCTTGTTTAAACCTGCAAACGTCAGTCCTGTGTTGGCCAGCAAAACAGATCCTGCCAATCCTTTCAAGGGCAAAATGGCAGGCAGTCTTGAAGAAACCATGCAGAATGTGGAAGAAGACATGTTGAGCAAGGTCAAAAAGAGCTTTGTTGACTATTTGGAAAAACTGGAAAAAGAAGATCATTTGGATTCGCACTTGGTCAAAAAAGCCAAGCATGATCTTGAAATTGGCGATGATGCCGAAGTGGACGAACAAGACGTTGAAGAAGCTGAATGGGATCATGACGTGGCACCTGTGGCCGGGCCCAGTGACCCCGAAGACTCAGAAGTGGCGCATGGCCTAGAAGACCAAATTGGCACGGCTGTGTCACAACCAACAGCACCACTGGGCGAAAGTCCCATCAAAACCTATGCCATGGAAGATGGCTCTTGCCTGGAATGTTATGGTGACGAGCATCAAGGTTTCGAACTGCGTCATGGCGGACGCAGTCTGCCCACACGTTTCCCCCGTATGGACCATGCTGACATGGCCGTGAAGTTGTTTCAAAAGCGCAGACAAGCGCCACAACACACCAATCAAGATTATATAGAAGAACGATAACATGATAGTAGATGACTTATTCAATTCCAAATTTGCCAATCAAGTTGTGGCGGAGGCTGGAAACAAACCTCTAGAAAAATCACGCTTTGGTACGGGCGATACACGCACACCAAGAGATATTAAGAGTCAAATGAGTGGAGCAAGTGACGAGTTTGTTAAATCAACCGCAGACAAAACAACTGGACCATTCCATAGCAAAGTTGCTAAGATGCAGGGCAAGATGGCTAAGAGTGAACTACGCAAGCGTGAGCAAGGCATGGCGGAAGGCTTGAACGAATTTGCATCAGCACCAAATCCAGGTGGTGAAAATTATCTACAAGCACTAGCCAGTGCTTGGTACAATGGTACATTTAACACAGGCAATTTGCATAAAGGCATTAAATCACAAGAAGATGTAGAACGCATCTTGGAGCGTGGCATTCATTGTGGTGATGGCAAGATTAGAAAATACAGTATTGGATATAACAGTAATTTTGACGGTGTGGAAATTCAAAGCGACGACCATTACGAACATGCTGACTATGATGATGCCGGTCGTGACATTGACAGTCGCACAGGAAAACCTTGGGGTCCGTATGATGTGGTTGAGTTCAGCGACAACGAATTAGATGAAAGTGACGAGCAAGGTGTGGCAGAAGGCTCATTAGAAGAAGATGAATATGATAAAATGCTAAGAGATTTGTCGAAGGCAAGACCTGACTTAACTAAAAAATATGCCAAAGATGTTCAAAAGTCAAAAGATATTGAAAGTGGCAAAGAGTTAAACAAACTTGTTAAAAAGAATCCTGGTGTATTGAAAACATACAGTGATGCTGTAAAGAGAGATAAGAAACTAGGTGTGGCGGAAGGCTTAAACGAATTTGCAGTATCCGGTGACAGCGGCGGCGATGATGATTCATTATTCAACTACGCTAAGATGTGGTATAATGGCGATTTGAAAACACAGCGACAAGTTGAAAAGGCATTACAAAAAGCTGGACTTGATATTGGCGAAAATGAAGACGAGAACGGTGGTGCTTATATTTCTGACCTGTCGGGCGACTATTACGAAAGTTGGACGGCCGAAGATTTAGAGCAAGGTGTGGCGGAAGGTCAACTGGACGAAATTGACTGGAAAGGCTGGCAAGACAAAATGAAAGCTGCCAGCAAAGGTGCCAAACAATTCACAAAGAATGTGAGAGACACAGGTAATGCGGCTGCTGGCATGATCAATGCATATGGCGGCGCAGGTAAAGAACTTGGCAACCAGCTGATTGCCAGACCAACCAGTGCTGCATACAATGCTGTTAAAGGTGGACTGAACAAGGCTGCTGATGTGGCCAAAGGCGTGTACGGCGATGTCAAACAAGGCGCACAAAATGTTGGCCAAGCCACTGACACTGTGGCCACTGATGTTGGCAATGCAGGTACCTGGGCAGGAGACAAAATCAAACAGGCCGGACGTGGAGTGGCCAATGTGGTTGGCGGTACTGCCCGCGGAGTGGGTTCAGTGGCCGGCGGTGCCACCACAGGAATTGGCCGTGCTGGCGTCAAAGGCTTCAACACTGGTGTACAAAATGTAGGTGGCAATGCTGTCAACCGTGCTGAAACAAACATATTCAAGCCCACATCTGATCCTGTGGAAATCAAGAAACAGATCGATCTCAAGAAGCAAGAAATTGCCAATCTTGAAACTCAGTTGAAAACTGCCGGAGTCAGCAAAACAGCGTCAACTAGATTGGCCAACCCAGCAACTGGTCGAGACTACACCAATGCAGAATTGGCCGCTCGTCCCCTGAACAAGTTCCATCCTGACTATGTGGCACCCACCGCGGTGGCACCTGCACAGACAGCACCCGGCGAAGATCCAAACAAAGCAGACTATGTGGGACGTAGAGAAGCTGCTCGACGTCAGGCTGCACGTGCCGCTGCGCCTGCACCAGCACCGTCATTTGCTGCGCCCAATGCAGGATACAGCAACACAAACTATGCGCCAGGTGTGTCAACCGGAGTCAATGCACCAATTCCGCAATACAAGACCAATTTGCCAGCCACGGCTCAAGCCAAACCGTCTCGAGCACAGCAAGATGCATATCACAAAGCAATCGGTGCTCCCACATTGCCCGAACACCGCATTGTCAATGCACTCAAACGGCCAGTGGCAGAAATGTTGCAAATGGTCAAGACCAAAGAAGATGTACAACGCATCAAACAGTTTGTTGATCAAACATTCACACGTCACAGCACAGTGTCAGAATCTGAAATTGCTGTGAGAAATCAATTGATTGAGTATGTGGTGAAAATTGGTGCTCAACGACGCAGAGAACACAGCCAACAAGTGGCTCAATAAACTCAGCCTTAGGACCGAGTGGGCGGCTGCTGCCTGGACCAATAGATTCGCTACCTGGCGGCCCAAAACGAGCATATACAAGTTGACATCTCCTAAATAACTGTTATAATAGTATTTTAGGAGATTTCTATGACAGCAAAAACATTCAACGGTGATCAAAAGATCAAACTCACCCAAATCATCAACGAAGGCATGCAGGTACTGCACGAAATTGACACCTTGCAAGGCGGGCTGAACGACACTGTCAAGGCCATCGCAGAAGAACTGGAGGTCAAACCAGCTATTCTTAAAAAGGCCATCAAAATGGCACACAAGGCCAGTTTTGGACAAGAAAAACAAGATCACGAAACACTGGAAACAATTTTAGAAACTGTCGGTAAAACTCTGTAATGTATTCGGTCTATCAGCATTGGGATCCTCTACAAGTTTGTCTGGTTGGAAAAACTTATCCACCTGAATTTTATTCATGGATCCAAAATTCAACTACACGGAATAGATTTGAAAAATTAGCCCAAGAAACTGAAGAAGATTATCAAGGTCTTATTCGACTGTTGAGCAATCGATTTGGTATTCTTGTATTACGCCCAGAATTCCCTGACGATTTAAGCACTCTTTATATCAATGGTAAATGGGTACAACCGCCAACTGCACCACGTGACTATTTTTTAATGATTGGCGACAAGTTTTGGATTCCAGACGTTCCCAATGCCAGCCACGCTTGGTCGGTGTTTTATCGTCAAAACAAACAGAGTTGGATGCCAGATTGTGTGAGACCTTCGGATTTTCAATTACAGTTACCCAATTATTGGGAAGAAATGTCTTTGAAATTTGCTAAATTTTGTGAAATTGATCAAGCACATCTTGACAGCAAGTTAAGTTTTTACAATCATGTGTATAAAGAAATTCTCGGACAAGGCAATGAAATTGTTTACACTAAATTAGATTTCATCAATGGTTGTTTTGTCAGTCGCATTGGCAATGATTTGTATTTTGCTACTCAAACATATTATGATGACAAAAGTGCCATTTTAAAACAAGTCAATGACTTGTTTCCGACTACACGCAATCATGTAGTCAATGCCGGGGGTCACGGCGATGCAGTATATTGTCCAGTTACCCCGGGATTGATTATTAGCTTAAATGATATATCAACATATACAGATACCTTTCCAGACTGGGAGGTTGTGTATTTGCCCCCGAGTAACTACAGTCACATGAGAGAATTTGAGCACTCAATGAAGCGCAACAAAGGACGATGGTTTATCCCTGAATTTGAACAAGATAACCATTTGATTGACATGGTAGATCATTATTTTGACGATTGGGTTGGTCAAGTTAGCGAAACTGTATTTGATGTCAACATTCTCATTGTTGATCCTAAAAATATTGTGGTTAGCGCACATAATGATGTTGTTGAAAAGGCTTGTGCCCGACATGGGATAGAGGTGCATGTGATACCGTTTCGGCACAAGTATTTTTGGGACTGCGGCATTCATTGTGTCACAAATGACATAAGCCGGACTGGCACTATGCAAAAAATACTAAAGTAGTATGCCTAATATCAGAGATGTTTATCATGATCAGATCATGGATCCCAACCATGTCAGTAGACGTTATACAAAAAACTTAGTTTCTCATTTAATTGAAGATTTAAGTACTAGTGGTTGGAGTTATTTGTTTAAAAATCGTATTGGTGCAAAATTAATTCATCAGAATAAACAGTCTTTGTTATTATGGCTGATGCATTATCCGGAAAAAAAAGATTTTGCTCTTGATACAACAATTATTACAGATTTGATACTATATAATCATCCAAACAAGTCAATATGTCTTGCGCCCGAGGTATATGGATTTTTTCAAATTGATTTTAAGTACCAAAATCAATTGCCAACAAAACAATTTAATTGTTTTATTAATCGAGGATGTAGTTTTAGACAAAGCTGGCTATATCAATTTCAAAGAAACAATCTATTAGACCAAGGACATGTAAGTTACTGGTGCGAAGATCGATTTACTTCTCTTTCTCCTCAAGACCATTTTGAAACATTGTTTTTGAATAATCAAATTTTTGAAAAAGAGCATATCAAACTTCAAGGACATATACCTTATAAAAATTTTGATTTGTTGTTGGAAGATGCCATACTGGATAGTAAACTGAGTCTGGTCATCGAAACATGGTTTGATGATAATCGATATATTTCATTCAGCGAAAAAACTTGGAGAGTTATACAATTGCCAAGACCGTGGTTGACATTTAACTCTATGCATTCTGTAAAATGTTTGCGCGAGTTTGGATTCGATGTATTCGATGACTATGTCGATCATGGTTACGACCATGAGCCTGATCCGATAACACGTCAGATAATGATTTTGAGTCAACTGAATAAAGAGATAAATTATACACCTCAACTGCTGGAAGAGTTTGAAACTCGTGCTGAAAAAAACAGGCAACTATTAAAAAAATTAAATAGTCAATGGCCAGAAAAATACAAAAATATTTTACTAGCTATACAAAATATACTATAATATAATTGTGTCGTTCACGTCACGAACATGTAACAAGGCTATACCGGCCATAAACGGAGAACAATGAGTTATATTGACGCACTTTTTGATCGTGAGCACGATCGCATTCACACAGTAGAACGCCGCAATGGTGAACGAGTCTACCAAGACTATCCTGCCAACTACATCTTCTACTACGATGACCCCCGGGGCAAGTTTCAAAGCATCTACGGCACACCAGTGTCAAGATTCAGCACACGCAACAACAAAGAATTTCGCAAGGAAGTTCGCATACAGAGCAACAAGCAACTGTATGAATCGGATATCAATCCCATCTTTAGATGTCTGGAAGAGAACTACAAAGATCAAGACGCTCCGGAACTGCACACAGCATTTTTCGACATTGAAGTTGCATTTGATCAAGAGCGTGGATTCTCGCCAGTAACCGATCCTTTCAATCCCATAACTGCCATATCGGTATACCTAGACTGGTTGGATCAATTGGTCACGCTGGCAGTACCACCACGGGGTCTGAGCTGGGCCACTGCACAAGAGCTGGTGGCTGACTTTGACAACACCATCTTGTTTGAGCGTGAAGAGGAAATGATCAAGACATTTCTGGACTTGATTGACGACGCAGATGTGTTGACAGGTTGGAACTCAGAAGGCTATGACATTCCCTATACCATAAACAGAACCATTCGTGTGCTCAGCAAAGATGACACACGCAAGTTTTGCCTGTGGGGACAACTGCCCAAGAAGCGCATGTTCGAACGTTTTGGTGCCGAGAACGAGACCTATGACATTGTGGGCCGTGTACACATGGACTACATGCAACTGTATCGCAAGTACACCTACGAAGAGCGACACAGTTACAGCTTGGATGCCATTGGCGAATACGAACTCAACGAGCGCAAGACACAGTTTGAAGGCACCTTGGATCAACTGTACAATCAACACTTCAAAAAGTTCATTGAATACAACCGCCAAGACACCATGTTGATCGGCAAGCTGGACAAGAAACTGCGTTTTCTAGATCTGGCCAACGAACTGGCTCATGCCAATACTGTGCTGTTGCAGACCACCATGGGTGCTGTGGCAGTGACCGAACAGGCCATCATCAACGAAGCACACGAACGTGGCATGGTTGTGCCCAATCGCAAGCAACGTCTCACCGACGAGGACACACAGGCCGCAGGTGCTTATGTGGCCTATCCCAAGAAGGGCATGCATGAGTGGGTGGGTTCAGTTGACATCAACAGTTTGTATCCTTCGGCTATTCGTGCCATGAACATGGGACCAGAGACTGTGGTGGGACAACTGCGTCAGGTCATGACTGATCATTTGATCAAATCCAACATGGCCAAGGGCCAGAGCTTTGCGGCAGCCTGGGAAGGCTTGTTTGCCAGCCTGGAATATACCGCTGTGATGGAACAGCAACGTGGTACTGAGATCACCATTGACTGGGAATCAGGAGAAGAAACTGTACACTCGGCTGCTGAGATTTGGAAGATGATGTTTGATTCAAATCAGCCCTGGATTCTCACTGCCAATGGCACCATACTGACCTACGAAAAGAAAGGTATCATTCCTGGCCTGCTGGAACGTTGGTACAGTGAACGCAAGGAATTGCAAGCAAAAAAGAAAGAAGCAAAAGATGCTAAAGAGATTGCATTTTGGGATAAACGTCAACTTGTTAAAAAAATTAACCTCAATAGCTTGTATGGCGCTATTCTTAATCCTGGGTGTAGATTTTTTGACAAACGTATTGGTCAATCAACTACTTTAACCGGACGAAGCATTGCCAAGCACATGGATGCATACATCAACGAATGTATCACTGGCGAGTATGACCACCTGGGCAAGAGCATTATCTATGGTGACACTGACTCCTGTTACTTTAGTGCATGGCCTGTGCTGGAGAAGGAAGTTCAAGAAGGTCGCATGGCCTGGTCAAAGGAAACCTGTATCCAACTGTATGATTCTATTGCAGATCAGGTCAATGAGAGTTTTCCTAGATTCATGGAACAGGCATTTCATTGTCCCAGAGACATGGGCGAATTGATCAAGTGCGGTCGTGAGATGGTGGCTGATCGCAGTTTGTTTATCACCAAGAAACGCTATGCTGTGAACATCATTGATCTAGAAGGCAAGCGACTGGATGTGGAAGGACGAATTGGCAAAACCAAGGCCACGGGACTGGATCTAAAACGCTCAGATACCCCTCGAGTAATTCAAGACTTCTTGTTAGAAATTCTAAATAAACTACTTGCTGGAACAGATAGGGAGTCTATTGTGGAACGTATTAGAGAGTTCAAGTATGAATTTATGGAACGGCCAGGCTGGGAAAAAGGTTCACCCAAGCGTGTGAACAACTTGACCAAGTATTCGGCCGAAGAAGCCAGACTGGGCAAAGCCAACATGCCGGGTCATGTGCGGGCGGCCATCAACTGGAACAACATGCGCAGAATGAACAGTGACAACTATTCGATGCAGATTGTGGACGGAATGAAAACCATTGTGTGCAAATTGAAACCAAATGCCTTGGGATGGACATCAATTGGGTATCCCACAGACGAAATGCATCTGCCACAGTGGTTCAAGGATCTGCCGTTTGATGATGGCTTGATGGAAGCAACTGTTGTGGATCAAAAGGTCGATAACCTGTTGGGGGTGCTGGATTGGGACCTGGCGTCGGCTACCAATACAGAAAATACATTTACCAGTTTATTTGATTTCGAATGAAGCTGAGCGAAGTTGTTGCATACTTGAATTTGTTGGACTCGTTGGATATCACAACCGAGTGCAACAATGCCACGGCAAAACTGGCACATATCACACATGTGGTCAATGAACACTCAACAGTATACGAATCTACTGCTGAAAAAATTTCAAAAACATTTGATGAGTTGCAACGCAACATATTTAAATTTTCTGGATCAGTAGAAGAGCTACGACAAGAGCTACGTGCAGAGATTCAAAACAGAGATGCAGAATATTTAGAAACCAGTTATCAATTTTGGTACAGCGGCATGCGGCACGATCCTGACAGTCTTGTGCTAAATCGACGCATGCGAATCAACTCCAACGACGAACTGGCATTGAGAAGTCATTTGAGAAACATGACCGACTGGAGATGCCCGGGCATGATCATTCGTCCGGGGCTCGAAACATTTATCGAAGACATGGTACCCTTGGATCCGCTGTACATAGTGGATCACAGCCAAGAGCTCATGCGCCCTGCGGTAGAGAAATTTACTCCCGAGTATCAAAGACGCTTGAGAACCTACACCATTGATGATAACCAACCTGGTGAAATCATGGGTGAGTTGCCCAACAATCAATTTGGCACAGTATTTGCCTACAACTTTTTTAGTTACAAACCGTTGGAATTGGTTCTTAGATATCTCACCGAGATTTATGCCAAACTTAGGCCCGGTGGTCAAGCACTGCTGACCTATAACAATTGTGATTTAGCTCACGGAGTGATTCGCTCCGAGCATGCCTGGATGCTGTACACTCCCAAACGACTGATACTTGATCATGTGCATCGTTTGGGATTTGAATTGATATTAGCATATGACAGTGGTGGCGAGGCCAGTTGGCTGGAATTGCGCAAACCTGGAGACTTGACCAGTCTGCGTGGTGGACAAACATTAGCCAAAATAGTTGCAAACACTGATTGAAACCTGTATACTTAACACTTAGGAGAATTTATGAGAGATTACTTGTTAGACTTGGTAGAACACACACATGATCTTGGTTGCATTGACCTGATCAAAATTGTAGGAGACACAAACGGCACTGAGATTGTGGGCTTGGCCGAAGACCTTAGCGTGGTCATTCGTGGCAACTTTCACAATCCTGTGGCAGATTTTGTGGGCACATTTGGCATGCCCAACCTGAGCAAACTCAAAACACTTTTGAATTTGCAAGAGTACCGAGAAGATGCCAAACTTGCTATCAGCAAAACAGCCGCCGGCGAACCCGATGGCATCACATTTGAAAACAAAACTGGTGACTTCAAAAACAATTATCGATTCATGGCATCGAGTATTGTGAACGAAAAACTAAAAACAGCCAAAATTCGCCCAGTGACATGGCACATCGAATTTGAACCAACCAATGCCGCGGTGCAACGACTCAAGTGGCAGATGCAGGCCAACGTAGAAGAAGCCAATTTTCAAGCCAAGACAGAAGGCACTGATCTCAAATTCTTCTTTGGTGATCACAGCACTCACTCGGGCAACTTTGTGTTTCAACCTGGCATCTCGGGACAATTGAAACGCACCTGGGCATGGCCGGCCAAACAGTTTGTCAGCATCATGGACTTGACCGGCGACAAAACTGTGCGCATCAGTGATGATGGTGCCGCACAGATCACAGTCGATTCGGGTCTGGCTGTTTACAATTATATTTTGCCAGCACAATCCAAATGATACAGGACTGGAAAGGCTGGCGATTGTCTGAATTTAAACAGAACAATAGCTCTTGGATACGTCACGACAGCACAACCGATACTAACTATATCTATATCAATATTCCAAAAAATGCCAGCAGCTGGATGAGACAAAATTTTGGAGGGTGGTTTTATAATTTTAGATCCAATACATTTTTTCAACAAGATGTATTGGCCGCTGCAAAGTCACCTATATTACATGCCTCAAATCCTCCTGTCTATGTAATCATTTTGAGAGATCCGATCAGCAGATGGCTATCCGGATCGGCACAGGCATTTTTTAGTTGTTCGCCCAGCAGTCCTGATTTTTTTATGAATTACTCAGACGATTTACTTTTTAATACTGTTGTATTTGATGAACACACTGCTCCTCAAACAATATTTTTAAAAGATGTGGATCTTTCTCGTGTGGTATGGTTTGATTGTACAGATAATTTGATCAACCAAGTTATAGAGTGGTCTCAAGATAAATTTAATATTTCTCCCAGGCCTTCTGAAGATTACGAGGAAAATGTTTATAAAATATCAAAACTAAACAAACCGCAACGTTTGGATGTTGACCCATCAAATTGGACCACAATGCAATGCATAGATGCATTAAAACATAAACTGTTCAGTCGACCAGAATATATGCAAAAGCTCATTGAAGTTTATAAAGATGACTATGCTCTTAGAGAATCTGTAGAATTTTATGGCACAAGATAACTTAACTTCCAAACAATCGGACTATGCTGTGTTCCTTCCGGCCATCAGCGGGTTCTATGCTACATTCATAGGCAAACAACGCAATGAACACTATGTGGACCCTGCACGTTTTCCGCAAGGTCTGACAGACATGGAGCAATTGAACTGGCTCAACAGTTCCAAGGCGTTGTTTCCTTACAAATGGTCGTTGGCATCTGGGGGTCATGCCAATCTTGATCTTGCCAAACAAGACTGGTCAGAAGACATGGTGCGTAATCGCGAACCAGGCACTTTCATGCTGGGCGATTCGGGTGGATTCCAAATTGCCAAGGGCTTGTGGGAAGGTGACTGGAAAGCCAACTCAGGTTGTGCCAAAGCACAAAAGAAACGCGAGCAGGTGTTAAATTGGTTGGATCATGTGTCTGACTATTGCATGACCCTGGATATCCCAACCTGGGTCATTCACGACAAGAAAGCATCAACGGCCTGTCAGATTACCACACTGCAACAAGCAGTGGATGCTACCAAGTTCAACAACGAGTACTTCATGCGGCATCGGCGAGGCGTGGACAACGGTGGCACTCGTATTCTAAATGTGTTGCAGGGAGATAATCACACTTCAGCAGAATCTTGGTATCAGACCATGAAGGAATACTGCGATCCTGTGAAGTATCCAGACACACACTTTGACGGCTGGAGCATGGGTGGCCAAAACATGTGTGATGTTCACTTGGTATTGAAGCGACTGGTGGCATTGCGCTACGACAATTTGTTACAAGAGGGCAAGCATGATTGGATGCACTTCTTGGGCACAAGTAAACTGGAGTGGGCAGTATTGCTCACCGTTATACAGAGAGCTGTGAGAAAATATGTCAACCCTTCTTTTACTATTAGTTTTGATTGTGCCAGTCCATTCCTTGCAACAGCGAACGGGCAAGTCTATTTTGAAAACGTTTTTGAGCACGATAGCAAGTGGAGCTACCGAATGGCGCCATCAGCAGACGACAAAAAATACGCCACTGACACACGCAAGTGGTCGCAAGGAGTAGTTGCTGACGGCGTGTATCCGCGCTGGCAAGATTCACCCATCAGCGACATGCTCACCATGAAAGATATCTGTATCTACCACGGTGGTGTTCCCAAACCAGGTGTGGTTCTCACAGAAGAAAATTTCCAAGATCCCGAATTATATGATGTGCTGCCAGCTGTCAACAAAAATGGCAAGTGGGGCAAAACATCATGGGACAGTTTTTCCTATGCCTTGCTGATGGGGCACAATGTTTGGATGCACTTGACCGCGGTACAAGAAGCCAATCGACGTTTTGATGCCGGAGAATATCCTGCCATGATGCGCCGTAACGGCGGCAACTATGACAAATTCGAAGATATTGTGGAAGCTATTTTTGCCGCACCGGATAGACAAACTGCCGAAGATATCATACAATCGTACAGCAGCTATTGGATGGAGATTGTGGGCACTCGTGGATTCAAAGGCAAGAAGACCATGAATGCTCGTACACAATTCAATGCACTGTTTGAATACGAAGAACCCGATACAGATCCGGATGATCTGGACACAACTAAATTGGATGCACTAGAAGATGAATAGACAAGGCCACGAAACTGCTGATTTCTTTACTGGCACAGAAGTAGAGCACACGCCGGCATATGGCATGACCACATTGTTTGTTGTGGGTGTGCAGTCTGTACAAAAAATACAAGATTGGGTCAGTGACTTTGCCAGCTATGATGATGAATCAAAACGCATCAAGCACATCTACTTTGGTGCCAATCACAGTTTTCCATTGCTGGGCGTGAACGATTATCGCTGGCGTGACTGGGAGGCCATGATACAACCGTTTTTGGAATCAGGCATAGTCTGTACCTTGGATGTGGATGCTGCCTGCGCCGAAGGCCTATGCGAGAGTTGTTTTGCCGAATATCACAACTTCATTCCCATGATTTCGGTTAAACTTCCTTACTTGACACAGCTGGGATATAATGCTACAATCAAGCTAGACGACAAAGACTTTGCGGCAACCAATCCCGGAGTTTGGTGTCACAGTTTGCATTCGTTAACAGATAGATCAACATTTACTTCATGGGACAAATATACCAAGGACCAAACCATATGAATCAAATCGAACGTGACACAGTAGATAGAATAGTGGCAGCCGCAGATCGCAAGATCTGGGTGACTTTCCGCAAAGAAGGCATTCACAAATATCCTGCGGCACTGACAGATCCCGGCTTGGCCGATGTCAGTTTTCTTGGCCACCCGCACAGACACATTTTTCACTTTAGAGTGTGGATGGATGTGTTCCACAATGATAGAGATGTGGAGTTTATCCAATTCAAACGTTGGATGGAACAGCTCTACGAAGGTCAATTGCAGTTGGATTACAAAAGCTGTGAAATGATCTGTGATGATTTGTATTTGCAAATTGCACAAAAGTATCCGGACCGTGAGGTTTGGATCGAAGTCTCTGAAGATGGCGAAAACGGAGCTGTTGTCAAGTACGCAACTCACCGCCCTAATTTATCAATCAAAATTTAATAAGAGGAACAGCAATGGCTAGCAAAATAACCATCAAACCCAATCCACGTGTGGCCGAGATCTTCAATGATCTCGAAGTGTTCTTGGAGTTCTGTCAGGACTACGGATATCGCTACAACGAAGCGGATCTGTACAACTTCAAGAGTTATGCCTGGCAACAGTTTAACAAGTGGCATGCAGGTAAGAATGCCAAGAACATGTGGTGGGAAGATGCAAGACGCTTTGCCGGAATCCGCAACTGATTCAGCACCAAAAAATTTGTTTATTGTGTACATTCCTGGACTAGGCGGCAATCATCTTGCAAATATTTTATCGCTCAGCGACAAATATGCCACAAGATTTGACCCCAACAGTTACAACGATCAACTGTTCGGGAACACACACTCTACCTTGACCACTGATGTAAAATTAAAAATTAATTCTATCAAGACCAATCTAGAAACGTTAAAAAAACAAAACAATATTTTTTGTGGACATTTATACATGTATCACCAAATTATGTGTTTAGAAAAAAATCTCATAGCAGATAATTTTCCCAATAGATCATATTTGGTCCTGCAAATGCCTAAAGTAAACACACGGGCATATCGACGAATACTGAGCTGGTCAGTGATTCAAAATCAAGACGAGAAAATTTCAGAGCTTCCATCCATGGTTGCCGATGTATCATTGATGTACTATCCCAATCACGTGAAGACTATACTGAATGAAAACGCTGATTTTTACGGCATTAATCCAGATTTGTTGTTTGCCGACAACATTGGTTTCCTGTTGATTGCACTGAGAAAAAGGTTTGGAATAACCATTGATCGTGTATTGGCACAGGAACTGCAAACCAAGTGGTTGAACAGTTTAACAATTGAGGGACACATATGATGAGAGACAACAGCAAAAGGATCAAAATGAGAAAACTATTTTACATGGGCCTGGAGAGCTATGAAGCAAGATACACTCTACAACTTACAGAGTGGAATCGTAGAGTGTTTGAACGCCGTGACTTGGATGTTGTGTATGTTCCCGGTACCACAATTGATAACACACAGGCTATCTCAGTCGGTCAAGTGTTAGATGCACATGGTCGCAGTTTCTTTGCCATGAGCCAAATGATGAACTTGGTTCAGCTGATGAAGAACGGTGATGTTGGGGGAGAGGATGTGATCTACTTTGAAGACATGTTCCAACCTGGCTTTGAAAGTCTTGGTTACATCATGAACCAGATTCCCCGGGAACAATGTCCGCGCATCTATGTGCGTTGTTTGGCACAAGCAATTGATCCCGATGACTTTGTGCATGTGTGGGGCATGGCCAAATGGATGAACTTGTATGAGCAAATGGTCAATGAAATGGTTGCATTCTCAGGTGGTGCAGTTCTTGCCACCAATGAAGAGATGGTGGCTCACATGCGTATTGCTGGATGGACTGCTCCTATCTATAACATTTCGGGTCTTGCATTTGGCAAAGCAGAAGTGCTGGAACGCATTGGTGGCACACAAAATATCGTGCCATTTGAAAATCGTCCAAGACGTGTGGGATTTGCCGCAAGATTTGATCAAGAGAAGCAACCTGGTTTCTTCATGGATCTCATTGAAATGTATGGTGAGCTTACCAGGGAGCCATGTGAGTTTGCAATTTACTCAGGCGGACCTCTTAGATCCAATAACCCAGAGTATGTTGAACGTGCCCGCCGTATGGAGGCGCAAGGCCGACTCAAGATCTATGACAACATAACCAAGAACGAATACTATGCTCATCTCAATAATACTCGTGTGCTATTTAATTGTGCTCTACAAGATTGGGTTTCGAACACCGTTAGCGAAGCTGACACTTTGGGAGCGAATGTATTGTATCCTGCTTATCGTAGCTTCCCTGAGACTTTTGCCAATGATCCTAACAGACTTTATGTTCCTTGGTCAATAGATGATGCCTATCACAAAATGTGTAATCTTTTGCAGACTCCTCATCACAACATGGGGCTTATTAGTGATTGGAATGATGGGACTGTTGATCGCATCGTTGATATTATTACCGGTCAAGGCAGTGAGTGGGATCGTTCGGGCAATCGCTACCGCGATCATGTGCCGCATGAAAAATACCAAGTGGTAAAAATTGAAACGTGATACAACAAAACAACAACTGTCTTGCCTGTGACAGCAAAAATATTCATGTGGTCCTGGACCTGGGTGCTCAACCTTTGGCCAACAGCTATAAGGACGACCAGTTGGCTGCAGAAAATCGCTATCCGCTGGCTGTGAATCTTTGTCACGAATGCTTTCATTTACAGTTGAGTCATACTGTGGATCCAGAAATAATTTACAAAAATTATTTGTATGTGAGTGGTACCAGCAAAACACTTGGCGATTACAGCAACTGGTTTGCTAATTTTGTCAAAGAGTATCTTGGCAACAACGCTGGATCAGTACTGGACATCGGGTGTAATGATGGTAGTCAACTGAACTATTTTAAACAGCTGGGGTTTGAAACTTATGGTATAGACCCTGCTGAAAATTTACATCATCTCAGTCAGGCCAATCACACAGTTGTTTGTGATTTTTTTGGACCTGACGCAGTTACAAAATTGTTCAACGACGGTTACAATGCAATCACAGCTCAAAACGTGTTTGCACACAACCCCAGTCCGGTTGAGTTTTTGAAGTCTTGTCGTGCGCTGATGCGGGAACATACCCTGTTGTTTATACAGACCAGTCAGGCCGACATGGTACTGAACAACGAGTTTGATACCATCTATCATGAGCATGTGAACTTTTTCAATGCCAACAGCATGAGAAAATTAGCAGCGCAAGCGGCATTGCATTTGATCGATGTTGTTAAAACTCCCATACACGGCAACAGTTATATATTTGTGCTGAGCTTGAACAATTCACGTCAATATCATGTGCAAAATATTATCAACTTGGAAGCACCTTTGCTCAAACTAGACACCTATCAAGTCTGGCGTGATACTGTGGAAGCCAATGTCTGTGCTCTCAAACACCAGCTTGACAAATTTCGCAGTCAAGGAAGATTATTGATCGGTTACGGTGCAGCCGCCAAAGGCAACACTTTGTTGAACTATAGTGGAATACAGTTGGACTTTATCATAGACGATAATCCTCTCAAACAAGGAAAATTCACACCCGGTGCTGGAATTGAGATTTGTGGCATTGCCTTGCTGGAACGATATACCAATCAAGACAACTTGGTGTTTGTTCCCCTGGCCTGGAACTTCTTTGCTGAAATAAAACAACGTATCAAACTCAAGCGAAACAACACATCAGATGTGTTTGTCAAATACTTTCCCACTGTAGAAATATCCACGTGAAAAATTATTTAATCAAAGGACTGCATCGTATTGCCAGTACCACCTGGTGGCCCAGCAGCGATCGCAGTGTCGAAGGAGATCTATACAATTACTACAGCAAGATGGCAACATTGTCAGAGGCCAGTTTTTGCCATTTTCTCTCCGGGGACTGGGAATACATCAAATTGGAATCAACAGCCATAGACGTCAATCATGTGTTTCGTCAGCAGTTCCGTGCCATATGGAACATTTGGTCCAGCGAGCCTTGCAATATATTATACTGTGGTTCAGACACTCTGATGACCAAACCCACTGATATATTTGGAAATCACAAACATTTTTTGTTGTTCAATTACACCGATCCCAAGCAACATGACCAGTGCGAACACTATTTAAATGCAGATATCAGGTACTATCCTGCTGAGATGAGTAGAGACATGTTTGCAGGTGCGCTTGCAGAAGTGGCCATGGCCCGTGAGTGGGAACAAGATCAACTGTTGTACAACAGAATGGTATGGGGGCAAGGACTAACTCCCAAACAGGTCATTCGCCCCGAGTTGGCATACCAAGCACAATGGTTGCCAGGCAACGACAACGATGAAATATTACAAAGGTCCAATTCCTGGAACGGATGCGATATTAACAATGCCCATATTATTCACTTGCATGGGTCTCGCAACGCACCAGCTAAATTAGAGATCATGAAGGCCATATACAATCTTTGTGGCATTCCCAATGCTACTGTTAGAAATATCAAAACAAAAACCATAGATATATCTCACATTCCTTGACATTTTTCAAACTGTACTGTATAATTTAAACTATGAAATCATCTGTTGTTGTCACTGGTGCCGCGGGCTTTATTGGCGGACAAACTGCACTAAGGCTCAACGCCGCTGGATACAGTGTGGTAGGCATTGATCGCAAGTGGCGATCAGATCGGTTGGCCGATGCGTTTGACCAATTTGTTCAGTCAGACATAGCGGATGCCCTGGCACAACACACAATCCTAGAGACTCAACCCATAGCAATTGTGCATTGTGCCGGCACAAGTTTGGTCGGTCCATCGGCAGCAAATCCTGCAGAATACTACAACAACAATGTGGTCAAGACACTAGAGTTGTTGGACATTGTTCGCAAGAGTCTACCTTGTTGTAAATTTATTTTTAGTTCTAGTGCTGCCACATACGGTGAACCCATGGTAAGTTCATGTCACGAAACTGATAGCTGTGTGCCACTATCGCCGTATGGTGAAAGCAAACTCATGATTGACATGATGTTAAAGTCGTATCACAAAGCATATGGTCTTGACTATGTTAGTTTTCGTTACTTCAATGCCTGCGGTGCCGATCCCGAAGGCAGGCATGGTCAAGAGCCCGGAGCAACACATTTGATTGCTCGGCTGTTAGAGGCCACGAGAGACGATGGACAATTTAGAGTATACGGTGACGACTATCCCACACCAGACGGAACTTGTGTTCGAGATTATGTGCATGTGGATGACATTGCAAGAGCTCATGTGCTGGCATTGCATCACGAAATTCCTGCAGGCGTCTACAATCTTGGATCAAACCAAGGCACCAGTGTCAAGCAGGTGATGGAACGTGCAAGAAAACTCATTGGTAAAATGCCCTACATTGGTGTAGAGGCACGTCGCGAAGGTGATCCTCCAGAGCTGACTGCAAGCTCTGCCAAGTTTGATCTTGTGGCCGGTGCCTGGCGGCATCACGATCTAGATGCAATGATACAACATGCATGGGCATGGTATGTTCGATAAAATTAAACAATTTGAAACAGCTCTGGCAGAGTTCACTGGTGCTCCGTATGCAATCATGACCGATTGTTGTACTCATGCCATTGAGTTGTGCTTGCGCCACGACAAAGTGGAATTTTGTGCATTTACTCCGTTTACCTATTTGAGTATTCCCATGCTGATGCACAAATTGAAGATTCAATTCTATTACGAAGTTGGTAATCCAGCACAATGGGTTGGCGAATACAAGTTTAGAAAAACTCGCATTTGGGACAGCGCACGTAGGCTTGAAAACAACATGTACCGTCCAGGGCAGATACAATGCCTGAGTTTTGGACATGACAAGCCTTTACATATCGGCCGTGGTGGTGCTATAATACTGGATGACAAGGCAGCATATGATGCGCTGATTTGTATGAGGTATGATGGTCGCGACCTAAATATCTCACCATGGATAGAACAAAAAACATTTAGAGTTGGGTATCACTACAAGCCCACACCAGAAGAAGCTGCACAAGGGCTGGCTTTGTTGGAAGGACTGAAAGAGCAGTGTCCGCCTACTCGAACTGTTGCTTATCCAGATTTACGAAACATTACCATAACGGAATAATATGACAGACAAAAAAGAAACAGGCCTAGATGCAATGGCCGGAGATGGTGGCTACAAAGAAGAAAAGTACCTAGGTAACTATTTGCGTTTTAAAATGAAACGTGAAGGTAAAAGATTCTGGGCTGGCGACAATATCAGCGAATATATCGACAATGATCATGTTAAAGCTCAGTTAATTGACGAAGCCACAGAGGCATTTGAAGGTGTGCTTGATACACTACTGATCGATCGCGAGAACGATCCCAACTCAAAAGGCACAGCACGTAGATTGGCCAAAATGTACTTTAATGAAATAATGGCAGGAAGATATGAACCAGCACCAGACGCAACAGCTTTTCCAAACGACTCAACGGACCGTTATGAAGGCATGCTGGTTGTACGTAGCGAGCTTCGCAGTATGTGCAGCCATCATCACCAACCTGTTTCTGGTGTTGCTTATATTGGTATTATTGCTGCCAACAAACTCATCGGATTGTCCAAATACACAAGAATTGCCCAGTGGTGTGCCAGACGAGGTACTCTCCAGGAGGAACTTTGTAACGACATCGCCCGCGAGATTAGCAAATCTACTGACTCAGAGAACGTAGGCGTCTATTTGCGTATGACACACGGTTGTTGTGAGAATCGAGGCATTATGGCTCACGATAGTTCAACAACTACCACAGTGCTCAAAGGTGCATTTAACACAGACGCTGGAACAAAGAAAGAGTTCTTTGACACATTGAGTCTTCAAGAATCTAACAAGAGGTAAACAACATGAAATATCACACACTAAAACAAGCACAGACCGCAGGTGTAGCACCTTGGGACTTGGCAGTTGACCGACTCACAGGCGTTCATGTGGCGGTGTTCCAAGATCGATATCCTGTCACACAAGGACACCTGTTGTTTGTGCCACAGCACAATACCGACGCTGTGATTGCAGACTGCTTTGAGTCAGCCATGCATGAAGGTCGCAGAATGATTGCCGACGGTGAGTGTGAGGCTTTCAATGTGGGCATCAACTGCGGTGAGGCTGCTGGCCAAACTGTGATGTATCCGCATGTGCATTTGATTCCGCGTCGCAGTGGTGACACTGCCAATCCGGTAGGCGGTGTGCGTGGGGTTGTGTTTGGCCAGGCCGACTATAAAGCAGCTGGCTATCAAGGAATCGCATAAGTATTCTTTCAAGCGGTCTTGGCGTCATTCCCGCTTTACAAACTCTGCCGCCTATGCTATAATTTAACATAGGAGAAAACAGCATGCTAGACAATTTCAACGCAATACACCACGACGAAAGCAGATACATTCGCCCACCTGTAACTTACCGGTATACCAGTACCAAAGAGTACCATGATGCATTTCCATGTGCTTACAGACAGTGGCGTGCCGATAGCCATTGTAACTTGATTCATGGCTATAGTTTCAGCATGAAGTTTTACTTTGGCACAGATGATTTGGATGTGCGCAACTGGGCCGCAGACTACGGTGGTCTCAAGGAATTGAAAAAATTGCTTGAAGACCAATTTGACCACACACTTATTGTGGCACAGGACGATCCCGAACTAGAAACATTCAAGATGTTGGAACAAAAGAAAATGGCCAAGATTGTGGTACTGCCAAGACTGGGCTGTGAAGGCCTAGCAGATCAACTGTACAAGTATGTGAATGGTGTTTACATTCCCGACTTGTGGGGGCAAATGGAAAGTGAACGACTATGGTGTTACCGTGTCGAAGTGCGTGAGACTCAGGCCAACATGGCATTCCGTGAAGGACATCGTTCTTGGAACGAAGACTTATTTGTTTGATAAAGAAGATTGACAATGACACACGAATTTGATATAGCAATTTTATTACCCACACGTGGTCGAGCAGAAATGCTGGAACGTAGTGTACAAAGTTTAATTACTTTGGCACAGGACTCTGATCGTGTGCAGATCATGTTTGGGTTCGACAACGATGACAACATCGGGCTCACGCATTTTAAAGAGTCTATTCAACCTTGGTTGGATGACCACGATGTGGCCTATACTGCAATGATGTTTGAACCCATGGGTTATATCAGACTCAATGAATACGTAAACATATTGGCCAAGAATAGTGATGCCAAGTGGTTGGTATTCTGGAACGATGATGCTGTGATGCAATCACAAGACTGGGATGAGGAAATCATGAAGTGGGACGGTCAGTTCAAATGCCTGGCATTTGACACGCACAATCAGCACCCATACTCGATCTTCCCTATTGTGCCACGAGCTTGGTTGGATCAGTTGGGACATTTAAGCCCACACCAAATCAGCGATGGATGGCTGAGTCAAACAGCGTATATACTTGATATCATGCAACGAACTGATATCAAAGTGTTGCACGACAGACACGATCTGACTGGCAACAATAATGATTCCACATTCCTGAATCGCCCCATGCTAGAAGGCAACCCAAGTGATCCAAGAGATTTTCACAGCTTCTATCAAAACAAGTTGCGTGAAACTGAGTGTGCCAAACTTGCTGAGTATCTCGAAAAAGACCGTGGTATGGACATGACATTTTATAAGAATGTTGTTGCTGGCACACAAGATCCTTGGGAGAAACTCAAAATCAATGATGTCAATCGCCAGATGGTGCAATTCAGTACACCCTATTACCATGCATAATTTAGAAGAAAAAATCCGACGTTATTGGAACAATCAACCATGCAACATCAAACATGGTCGCAGCGAATTTGGTACGCCTGAATTTTTTCGTGAAATCAGTGAGCGCAGATATCGTGTTGAACCAAACATTCCAGAGTTTGCTGGGTTCCATCTCTGGGCCGGTAAACGTGTGCTGGAAATTGGTTGTGGCATCGGCAGTGATGCTGAAGAATTTGCCAAGCACGGTGCTGAATATGTGGGCATTGACTACAGCGACGAGAGTGTGAAAATTGCACAGCATAGATTCAAAACACTAGAACTCGAAGGCGAATTTCATGCCATGGACGCCAGCGACACTGATGCTATCACTGCTCTTGGCAAGTTTGATCTAATCTACAGTTACGGTGTCATACATCATTTTCCAGCTATAGATCGTATCATCAGCAATGTTCACGATTGTTTGCAGCTTGGCGGAGAATTCCGTTTCATGGTGTACGCCAAGAACTCTTGGAAATACGCAATGATTCAAAAGGGCTTGGACCAATTTGAAGCTCAAAGCGGGTGTCCTTATGCACAGGCTTACTCAAAGGATGAAATTTATAAACTTTTAGGTGACAAGTTTCATGTTGAGAGGTTGCGTCAAGCTCACTGTTTCATGTATAATGTAGATTCGTACAAAGCAGGCAGTTATGAACTGGAGCCTTGGTTTGCAGCCATGCCAGAGGAAATGCGTGATGCTGTGAAAGAATACCTGGGCTGGCATTTGTTGGTCAAAGCAAGAAAAATTTAAAATGAAAAAAATAGTGTATGTCACAGGATGTTTAGGATTTATTGGTGTCCATGTGACCCGAGCTTGCCTGGCAAAAGGATGGTATGTTATCGGAGTAGATAAACTTACCTATGCAAGCAATATAAATTTTCTTGAAGAATTTGCACCAACAGGCAATTTTAAGTTTATTCAAAGTGACATCAATGACCTAGACAGATTGTATGATTGTGACTATGTTATTAACACCGCGGCCGAAACACATGTGGATAATAGTATCGAAGACAGTAATCAATTTTTACACAGCAACATAAATGGTGTACATCATTTGCTCAAACTAATCAAACAAAAAGTGTCTTTTAGAAAACCAACCTTGTTGCACTTTAGTACAGATGAAGTATATGGTGACATTGACGTAGGTTCACATACTGAACAAGATTTATTAAAGCCCAGTAATCCTTACAGTGCTACCAAGGCCGCTGCTGACATGTTGATACTGGCATGGGCCCGCACACACCAAGTTCCTTATGTGATTGTGCGTCCCACAAACAATTACGGGGTTGGACAGTATGTTGAAAAATTAATTCCCAAGGCTGTGAAATATCTAAGTATTGGTAGAAAAATAGATTTACATGACAACGGTACACCTATTCGTACTTGGTTACATGCCACCGATACTGCATCAGCAATTATTAAAATTATCGAAAGCGGTGTGCAAAATGATATTTTTAACATCAGTGGAGATTTTGAATTGCCCAACATTGTGGTAGTTCAAAAAATACTAGAATTAGTACACGGTACGTCTGACAACATTAATAATCATGTGACTCATATCAACCGAGCAGGGGCAGACATGCGTTACTCCATCAATGACACTAAATTAAAAAGTCTAGGATGGGTGCCACAAGCCAAGTTTGATGAAAAATTACAAGAAGTAATTGATTATTACACAAATAACTTTATCTGGTAATAAATTATGAGCGAAATAAAAAACTACATTGTTTCGGCAGTGCGTCCAATACGCAATGGGTGGCATTTGGAAAAAAATCAAGATTTGTATAAAGCATACGAACAAATGTATCATATAAGTTTAGCAAGTTTTCGAAAATTTGTTGAAGAACCTTTTGAGTCAATACTGTTTACAGATACCGTTGATGACAATGACAATTACACATTGGAGAATTGGAAAGCAATCAAGGAATTGTGGCACCGCGAACCATGCAATATATTTTGGGCAGGTGCAGATACATTTATGGTTCAACCAACATCGTTGTTCGGAGAAAAATTCAAAGAATATCGATTGTTCAACTACACGGATCCTAGACAACACAGAGAATTTGAGAATTATTTCAACGATGATGTGCAATATTTTCCGCACACTATGTCACAAAAAATTTGGGAAATAGGTGAAAAATATTGGGAACAACGTGAGGGGCATCCTGACAGATATTGGGGATTTGATCAACTAAGGCACAATGCTATGTTTTGGGCGCAAGATATCCCAGAAAATGATCGATGCCATCCTAAACTGGCATATCAATGTCCACATCTAAGAGTATTGGATCAAAGCATGATAGACATGCACGACCAATGGAACGGGGTGGCTCTTAATACTGCGCACATCTTGCACTTTCATGCCAGTCGTGGTACAGAAGCATGCATAAGCATAATGTCCGAGCTTTGTCAACAACTAGACATACAATTATGAAAAACATATTAGACGCAGTAAAACAATTTATCAATGAAAAAAACAATGCCCGGACCTGGATCGCTGGTCAAGATTTTGTCAACTATGCAGGCGCATACTATGACGAAAAAGAATTTGTTGCCGCAGTAGAAAGCCTGCTCAAGGGCTGGCTTGTGATGGGCGATGCTGGATTGCAATTTGAACGGGAATTCCCCAAGCAATTTGGCAAAAGCAAAGGCATTGTTACCAACAGTGGAAGTAGTAGCAATCTACTGATGATGAGTGCGTTGACATCCAAGCGTGGGCATGACTTGCCCAAAGGCACAAAGGTATTGATGCCAATTGCAGGATTTCCTACCACACTGAACCCCACATTGCAAGTTGGGTTTGAACCTGTGTTTGTGGATATCGAATTGGATACATTAAACTTGGATCTAGATCAAGTTGAACAAACACTTGGCAACAATCCAGATATTCGTGTTATTACATTTGCGCATGTGCTAGGCAATCCTCCCAACATGGATCGACTCATGGCGTTGGTACAAAAACACAATCTAATCTTGCTTGAAGATTGTTGTGATGCTCTGGGTAGTACTTACAATGATCAACCTTTGGGCAGTTACGGATTGATGTCTAGTTGCAGTTTTTATCCAGCACATCACATGACCATGGGCGAAGGCGGTTATGTTGCTACCAATGATCCCAACACTGATATTATTCTTCGCAGTTTCCGTGAGTGGGGGCGCGGGTGTTATTGTGTTGGTCCTGAAGCAAACAAATTAAAATGTGGCACATGTGGCAAACGATTTAACAATTGGATTCCCACATTGCCCGATGAAGTGTTTGACCACAAATATGTATACGACGAAATTGGTTACAACATGAAACCAATTGAATTGCAATGTGCCATGGGTTTGGAACAAATTAAAAAGTTGCCCGAAATCCATGCATTGCGTAGACGCAACTATCAATTGTTGTTTGAAATCTACAAAGATTATGAAGAGTTTTTCCATCTTCCACGTGCCACTGCAAAAAGCGATCCTTCATGGTTTGCTTTTCCATTGACCATTAGAAAAGATGCACCATTTAACCGTACTGACATTGTGGACTATTTGGAAGAAAATTTAATCCAAACACGTCCATATTTTGCAGGCAACATCATGCTACAGCCTGCATACAGTCATTTAATGGATCCACAATTGGCTAAAGATAATTTTCCCAATGCCACACACGCAATGACAAACACTTACTTCCACGGAACTAGTCCAGTCATCATACCCGAACAGATTGCCTACATTGGCGAGAAGGTTCGTGGATTTTTAAGTTTATACAAATAAGGAGTAATCAATGAAGGGTAGTGAATATATTGCAAAGTTTCTCAAGTCAATTGGGTCAAACAAAGTTTTTCAAGTTCAAGGTGGTGCGATTTCTTTCATGGTCGATGCTATCGCCAGTGAGCCAGGCATGGAAGTCATATGCTTTCAGCACGAACAGGCAGCTGCCATGGCAGCCGACGCACTGTGGCGCACCAATGGTCAATTGGGCGTGAGCATGGCAACATCAGGTCCTGGAGCGTCAAACTTAATTACAGGCATTGCTTGTGGTTACTATGATTCAATTCCAAGTTTGCACATTGCTGGACAAGTCAACTACGAAGAACAAAAATTGTATCGCGGAGCACCTGTTCGTCAAGCTGGATTCCAGCAGATGGACATTGTGAGCATGGTCAAACCCGTGTGTAAATATGCCGCAGCAGTGACCAATCATGAAGAAATGCGGCATGAATTAAAACACGCAGTGGAACAAGCATACGCAGGTCGTATGGGTCCAGTGTTGATTGATATCCCCATGAACTTGCAAAATGCAGAGATGGCAGATTCCACCATGCTGTTGCCCGACCCAGGTGCGTGGACACCAGTTGATACCAGAGTCACCCCATATGCATCTGCTGAAACAGTTAATGAATTTTTTAAAGATGCACAACGTCCATTGGTGATATTTGGTGCAGGTGTTGGTCTTGCTGGTAAAGAGAAGATTTTAGAGCAATGGTTGTTGGATACCAAATTGCCTTTTGTTGCTACCTGGGCTGCATTAAACTATTTCAATCACTCTGCTGAAAACTACATCGGTCACTTTGGTGTGTATGGCAATCGTGGTGGTAACTTTGTGGTTCAAAATGCAGACAAGATACTGGTGTTGGGCAGTCGACTTGACAATCGTCAACGGTCTGGAAACCCTGCCAACTTTGCGCCCAATGCCCAGGTGTTGTGTGTGGACATTGATCAAGCCGAATTGGACAAATTAGATCCTAAAAATTATCAGTCAGTGCGATTTGATCTTCGCAACTTGACTGGCATGTTGAGCACAGTTGTTGCGCCTGTTGTGTCTGATGAATGGAGCATTTACTGTCAAGATCTTAAATCTCAATATTTCAACAAAGACACCAGTGGATTCAGCAAAAACAACAACACCATGAGTCCATATCTTGTGGTTGAACGTTTGCAACAAGTGGCCGAACCTGATGCAGTGATCACCACTGATGCTGGTGCCAATCATTGTTGGGTATATCAAACATTCTATCGCACACATGATCAATTGCTGATGACATCATCGGGACACTATGCTATGGGATACGCATTACCTGCATCAATTGGCGCAGCATTGGTATGCCCTGATCGTCAACACTTGTGCTGTAACGGTGATGGCGGCATTCAAATGAATTTGCAAGAATTACAAACAGCCAAGGAATACAATTTAGACATCAAGGTCATTGTGTTCAACAACTATGGCCTGGGCATGATCAAACAGTTCCAGGATGCTTACATGGGTGGAAGATATTCTGCCACAGACAAAGGGCCCGGAAGACCCAACTTTGCCAAGGTGGCTGACACGTTTGATTTTGATTATGCTCGTGTTTCTAGTCTGGATGAAATCACCGCTGACTTGTTGCGTCCAGGTCGCAGATTGATTGAGATTATCATTCATCCCGGTACACAAATTGAACCAAAACTTGAGATGGGAAGACCAATCAATGATCAGTCACCCTTGGTCAGTGATCAAGAGTTTTCTAAATCCAATCCTTGGTTTACTTATAACAGAATCAAATGAAAATTCTTATCACTGGTGCAGGCGGGTTCTTGGGACAATATTTGACTCGAACCATGACTGCACAACATGAGGTAACCGGGGTTTCAAAACAACAATTAAACTTGGCTGATGCTTCTGCTGTTGCTGAGTTTTTTTCCCGTGACACATACGACGCTGTGATAAACTGTGCGGCTGCTGGAAGATATACACCAATGTCCGAGGATGCTGCTATCTCTGCTAACAATCTTGCTTCTATCATAAATCTGGTTACTGTGAAAGAAAAATACGGACAACTAATCAATATTGGTACAGGTGCTGAATTTGATCTGTCACAGGATATTAATAATGCATGTGAATCTGAAATTCACGTTAAAAATCCCAAACAAAGTTATGGCTCGAGCAAAAACATTATTGCTAGATATTTAGAAACTCAACCAAACTGCTACACCATGAGATTGTTCGGATGTTTTGATTCGTCCGAGGATTCCAACAGGCTTTTTAAAAAATTACATTCGGTGTTGACACAAGGCCAAACATTTGAAATTGAAGATCGAATGTTTGATACCATCAGCGCAAAAGATTTTGGTAGCATTTTGTCAGCAGTGATCGATCACAAAATACATGATCAAAATATCAATTGTGTGTATGCCAAAAAGCATAGACTCAGTGAGATTTTAAATGTATACTGTGACAAACACAATCTTGATGCAGGGCTAATCAAAATAAAAGCACAAGGATTGAATTATACTGGCAACGGAAACATGCTGTCTAAATATAACGTCAATCTACAAGGATTAGAACAAGCATTAACCGAATACTAATTTAAAGGATAAAAATGTCAAAGATTAAGATAGCGGAACTATTCTACTCTATACAGGGAGAGGGTAGATATATGGGAGTACCCAGCGTGTTCCTTAGAACCTTTGGCTGCAATTTTTCTTGTAGGGGATTTGGTATGCCGCGTGGCGAACTAAGTGAAGAAGCAAATAATATAGATCCAATCAAATATACAGAATATAAATCATTGCCTCTTGTGAGCACAGGTTGTGACAGTTATGCGTCTTGGGATCCACGTTTTAAAGATCTCAGTCCAATGCTGACCACAGATGCTGTTGTGGAACGCATTATGGAAATTCTCCCGTATGGTGAATGGCGAGACGAACATCTTGTTATCACAGGTGGTGAGCCATTGCTGGGTTGGCAACGTGCTTATCCAGACCTGTTGGAGCATGAAAAAATGCAAGATCTTAAAGAGATCACATTTGAAACCAATGGTACTCAAAAGCTAACTCCAGAGTTTAAAGAATACTTGCAAGACTGGATGGGTTTTGGTTTCAACAACGAGATTACATTCAGTGTGAGTGCTAAACTACCATGCTCAGGAGAGAAGTGGGAAGAAGCTATTTTGCCCGAAGTTGTGTGTGAATACGAAGACGTTGGAACAACGTATCTGAAATTTGTTATTGCCACAGAACAAGATTTTGCAGATGCTGAGTGTGCCATCGCCGCATATCGTTCAGCAGGCTTTGCTGGTAACATTTATCTAATGCCTGTGGGAGGTGTAGAAAGTGTTTATGCAATGAACAATCGTAATGTGGCACTGCTGGCCATGAAACACGGATTGCGCTACAGTGATCGACTTCAAGTGCCACTGTTTAAAAATGAGTGGGGCACTTGATGGCACTATTTGATATTTTTAAGAAGAAGGCGCCGCCGAAACCACAACCGCGTGCTGAGCCCAAACCCAAGGCTCCTGAAAAAACTGCAAAAGAGCTGGCCACAGAAAAGGGCGAACCTTACATTGCTGTGCTCAGCATGGATGTGGATCCCAACAACTTGCATCAAGGTGCGTTTGAGCTGGATTGGAACGAGATCTTTGTGGCACGATTGGTCAAAGCTGGTTACATGATGAAGCCCAACGACACCGATGCAGACATTGTGGATCGCTGGTTCCAAAATATCTGCAGACATGTTGTGATGGAAACATGGGAACAAGAGCAGGCCATAATCAAAGGCATCGGACAGTATGTAAACACCAGAGACATAGGTGGCGGCCGCAGCGAGGTCAGCTGATGGAACCAATCAAGCCACCCAAGACTGCATGTGTTTGAACTAGAATTTCCCAACCCAGCATACCAAGAATGATTTTCAATCATATCAAACAACTCAAACAAGATGGCAAGAAAATTGGCATCACTTTCTCAACATTTGACATGCTACACGCAGGTCATATTGCCATGCTGAGTGAAGCCAAGAATCACTGTGACTACTTGATCTGCGGACTGCAAACAGATCCCACCATCGATCGTCCCGACACTAAAAATCGTCCTATACAAAGTATTGTGGAGCGACAGATACAGCTGGCCGCGTGCCGTTATGTTGATGAAGTTGTTGTGTACCAAACCGAACAAGATCTTGTTGACCTGCTGCTGATCCTACCACTAGATGTTAGAATACTGGGTATTGAGTATTCAGACAAAGACTTCTCTGGGCGTGACGAATGTTATGATCGTGCAATTGAGATTGTGTTCAACGGCAGGGATCATTCATTCTCCAGCTCAAGCCTACGCAAGCGTGTGGTAGCTGCGGAAACAGAAAAAGTACTATTACAACGATGATATTGTATGTGAACGGATGCAGCCATTCGGCTGCTGCAGAAGCTGCGGTTTCTTATGCTTGGGCCTGCGACGACGGCGACCTTTGGCCCAGCGGCACCGAACCTCACCCTGCTAATCTAGCAGTGAGTTATGGACGACACCTGGCAGACGCACTAGACGCCAAATTGATTTGCGAAGCCAGCTCAGGAGGCAGCAACGATCGTACCATACGAACCACTCTAGACTGGATCAAAAATAATCCAGATCAGTTGGCACACACTTTCATGATCTTGCAGTGGACCACTTGGGAACGAGAAGAATGGTTCTACAAAGGCACCTGGTATCAAGTCAATGCTTCAGGAATAGATAGTGTTCCTCCTGCACTTGCAAAACGCTATCAAGACTATGTGATAAACATCGATTGGTCAGTCAAAACCCCCCAAGCACATGACAAAATTTGGATCATGCATTTGTACCTTAAAGAATTAGGTGTGCAACACTTGTTCTTTAGCGGCCAAAGCACTTTTAGTGATATCCATTTGTCCGATCAAAAGGATTGGGGTGTGAACTATATGCATCCGTATATCCAGGAAGAATCCTACCATAATTGGCTAATAAACAACGGTGGCACCTACGCCAATACCAAAAGTTACCATTTTGATGCCAAAAGCCATAGACTTTGGGCCGAACATGTGTTACAATACATCTATGATAACAACTTGATTGCGCCCGATGAAATACGTACTAATTGACACTGCCAACATGTTTTTCCGTGCCAGACACGGTGCTTTTAGAGCCGCGGACTCTTGGACCAAACTGGGCTTTGCCTTGCACATCACACTGATGGCTGTGAACAAAATGGCCCGACGTTTTGAAGCAGATCATGTGGTTTTCGCACTGGAAGGTCGCAGCTGGCGCAAGGACTACTACGAACCCTACAAAAAGAATCGTGCTGTGGCTCGGGGCAAGATGACCGAAGAGGAAGCCGAAGAGGACAAGCTGTTTTGGGAAACCTATGATGAGCTGACTAAATACTTGTCACAGAAAACCAACTGTAGTGTTATCCGTCATGCCACAGCCGAAGCTGATGACATCATTGCACGTTGGATTGCATTACACCCCCAAGATCAACATGTTATTGTAAGCTCAGACACCGATTTTGTCCAGTTACTGGCCACCAATGTCTCACAATACAATGGCATATCAGATGAACTTCTAACTCTGGAGGGCATATTCGATGCTAAAGGTAACCGCGTCAATGATAAGAAAACTAAACAGCCAAAAACCATCCCGGATCCAGCCTGGCTGTTATTTGAGAAGTGCATGCGTGGCGACACGTCAGACAACGTATTCAGTGCATATCCTGGAGTACGTGAGAAAGGCACAAAGAATAAAGTTGGTCTCCGTGAGGCCTATGCCGACAGAGACAAGCGCGGATATTCGTGGAACAATCTAATGTTGCAACGTTGGACAGACCACAATGGTCAGGAGCATCGTGTGTTGGATGACTACGAACGCAACTGTACCTTGATCGACCTCACCGCACAGCCCCCAGAGGTCAAGGCCGCTGTAGACGCAAGCATACTGGAACAGATCAGTCACAAGGACGTGGGACAAGTGGGTGTGAGATTCATGCAGTTCTGTGGCAAATACGAATTGGTAAAATGCAGTGACGCAGCCGAACAGTTCGGGCGTTGGATGAATGAAACATACAAAGGGGCATTGAGTGATTAGATCAGCAGCTATTTTTGGAGATAGCTGGACAGTATGTGCTTATGAAAAAATCCAGAATCCCAATGATGCAGTGCCGTTGAATTTGTTTGCTCCTGGCGTCAATTTACCCGGCAGTGAAAAGTTGTTGTACAACGTGACCTTTCAATCTCTCTTTTCAGAACACAATATAAAAGTTCAAAATTTTTCTGTTGGTGGATATTCCAACAATGATATCTTGCAGTCTATTAACAAACGCAGAGAAATTCTCAAAGATTGTGGTGCAATTTTAATTTGTCAGACTGATCCACTGAGAAATTTGTGCATTCCAAAATCAAACATCATAGATGTAGACAAGGTGTCTATTGTTGATATGTACTCTGACATAGACCAATTGGCCGAACAGTTGTGTAAAGAATTTTATCAGTCTTTGGCAAATATACAAAAAGAAATCAATGTTCCGTTTGTGCTTTTTACAGGGTGCAGTAAATTATGTGAAAAACATATTCCAAATAATTTAAATTATATTTTACCTTGCTGGACAAAAGTGGTTGATACAACATTATTAAATGACAGTTATTTTGATTCGTGGGACCGTGCATTAACTGTTACAGATTATCTAATAGATAAGTTTCCTCAGAATGCAACCATGTTAAAAAACAGTTTTTTAAAAGTTGACCGTACAGTGACACAACGATCTTTTGTATGGCAAACCAATGAAAATTTTGGATGGGTGCATGCCGGAGCAGGCGGGTATTACAAAATGTTTGATAAGATTATGCAAAAAATAGGAGAAATAAATGATACTAGCCAAACCGGTGGTAGAGAACCAGTATTGGATACTCAAGAAGGATAATCGCAAGATTGGCCAACTGGAAGTAAACGAACACGGTAATTGCACTATAAAAATTCTTGACAGTGTTGTCAGTTACAAAACTATCAAGATGGCAAGAGAAGCCATTGGGATAGAATTTGAACCGCCTGAAACAGCCACCCCTGCGCCACCAAACATGGTGTATGGGCACGAAGTAGAAGGAGATGTGTTCAGCCCACTGTGGGATGTCAAGCACAAGTTGCCACTGTTCACCAGAGAAGACCGATCAAAATCCTGGTTTGCAGCCGGCTGGTATCGAGTCAAACAACATCGCAAGTGGAAGGTGGTACAACACCCCAAACTCATTACCTTGGAACGCTACACATACCAAGGACCTTTTCACACCAGAGAAGATGCTGGTGTCCAAACCAATTTATTTTTAAAAGACTAACATGACCAATCCCTTCCGAGACCAAGAAAAATTTATGCTGGCCTGCGATCAAACAGTGGGCGAGTTCAACGAGTCGCAGTATCAGCTGTACTGCAATCTCATCCGTGAAGAATTTGATGAGCTTGTGGCCAGCAACACCAAGGTGGATGATCTTGATGCATTGATTGACATTTTGGTTGTCACAGTCGGTGCATTGCATAGCCTAGGTGTGGATACTGAAGGAGCATGGAAAGAAGTCATGGCCACAAACTTTGCCAAGATTGATCGAGAAACAGGCAAGGTTCGCAAGCGTGAAGATGGCAAGGTGCTAAAGCCAACTGGCTGGACACCTCCCGAACTGGCACCTTATATCAAATGAGTCTGCATATCAATCGTTTTGTTGATAACATCAAAGCCCACGAGTCTCGTGGACAGCGAGATTTTGCCATGAGTCTGCGTGACGCCAAAGATTTACACAGTGATATCACCAAGTTACTGCTGACTCTTGAAGCGTTACATGCACAGTTAACTACGGCCAAAAATGAAACAAGCACGGTTGAATTGAGTGGCGGCGGATTTAAAAACTCCTAGTTTATTGGATAAATAAACTAGGAGTTTATTATGTCAAGACCAAAGCCACAGGTGCTGATTGAGCACACAAACAAACAAACCTACAAGACCGAACAAGTGTTGGCCTCAGAAGGAGTGTGGGCTGTTTTTTATGATGCTAATCCCATCAACTTGAAAACTTCTAACATGCTGACTCAGTACCCTGGCCCCAAATACAAGAAGGTCAGTTTCTCAAATCCAGGACATGCCAAGAACTTGGCCAAAAAACTCAATACACAATTCAAGACTGACAAATTCACAGTTGTACTCTTGACACAAGGGGCGCAAGTGTACCCCGATGCTAAATAAAAAACAAATCACTCAGGAGATATGGAACAAGCTGCCGGTAGACAATCGGCCCGGTCTGGATCAGGCCTTAAAATCTTGGTGGCAAGACATACGAGATGACAGTGGACTGAGACTGAATCTTTCGGGCCTGAATGCTTTTGAATTCCTAAACATTGACCAGCATGTGTTTGACATTCCTGCGTGGCCTCGTCCTTGGCCCAATGATTTGATAACATTGAATCAAAAACTTGATTGTCCTTACTATATTAGACTGGGTAAAAATCAAAAGCTGATTATTTTTGGCAGCACTCAGGCCATCATGTGTGCCATGTATGGTGACTGGGATAAATTTTTACAGTACCTTGAGCGCACATGATCGTGCTTTGTTTACAAAATTTGATCGTATCCATTGAGGATATGTATCAAGCACAAATTCTTGTTGACAATACAATCTTTTCCGATAGGGCTCAAGATCAACTCGACCCTGAATCAAGTCCCGATTGAGTTCCAAGGCAGCTTCGGCTCGTTGACTGTTGGGCTGCCAGTCATAGCTGGTGTCCACTAGATCTTCAAACATGTCAAATCCCAGTTCGCGACAGTCCTGCACTATGCCTGGATGCCCGATCACCACAGGAATTTGTCCCGCAATCATGGCCTGCAGAGTTTTTTCAGTCACTATACCTGGCCTGTCATCGTACTGTGTTTCAGTAACAATATTCACCGCACACCGAGCATACAGCGGTGCCAGGCGTACAAAATTTTCATCGTTTTCGGTGCCTCGGTAACTGGAGTAGTCCCAGTTCTCCAGCAGTATTTCATCTCCATAGCTCAGGATACCATTGGGCCAGTGTTTCAACACATCTGCCACTCGCCTTCTGTGATCGCATTTTCTGCCATTCAAACATTGCCAAGCCTGTGATCTAGGCTGCTCAAAATGATACAACCACTGTGACTGTCGCTGTGCAATAGACTCACAGGTGTACAAATTGTGGTTGCTCAACTCAATCAAGTTGATGTTGCCTTGATAGCATTGCTCCAGACCATGGCTCCAATAGGTGACCACAACTTGGTTGCAGTGGTGTTTGTATTTTTCTTCAACCTTCACAAGTTCTTTGACCGGCTGACCCACAGAAACAAAATCCTGAAAATGCAATACCAACAGAGTTTTTGGTCCAAATGTCACATCTGGCAACTTTAACGGCCAACCCTGTTCATGATCATAAGGTGGATCAAAACAATTGTGTATTATGACTGAGTCTACACCCAGTGAGTTGAAAGTATGCGTCATCAATTGATCATAGGTCATGGTAGTATTTACTAAGTAGATCTATGTATTGGAATAATCCCTTGATCGAAGTTTATTGGCCCGGACCTATTGATCCCATAAAAGCTAGCCTACATCAGGGTCGCCATTGTTTGTTTTGGAACCCTGCTGCCAGGTTTGATAATATATCAACCAACCAGCGATTGAATGATCTATGTTGCTGGGCCACACAATGGCTTGAGAACGACGGTATAGATCAATTTATTGCTGATCCACGCAATCACTATGACATTGCCAACTTGGTCAAGCTGAATCTTTGGATACACGATATTCGGGCACAGGGCATTGTAAAACCTTGGCTGATCCAGGATCAAGGTGATGACACATTCATAGCCGGCACAGGTGATTCAAGATTGCGATGTCTGGAACGCATACCCGAAATTCAAACAGTGTCGGCGTTTGTTTCTGCACACACAGATCGATCCGGTTTGTACAGCGATCTAGAACCAGTGCTGAGTTTTGATCAATTTGCGCACTTGTGCAATGCCAGCGTTGGTCAACAGTTTTTGTTTAGGCTTACTGATGAGTCAGCACCGTATGGTCTGTACTGGTACGAATACAACAGTGATAGAACACGAGCTGTGACACCAGGAGAGATGGAGTGTGTGAACATGTTTGCCAACTACTACAAGCGCTCTGCGCCCAGGGCAATCACACCCCAATGGTTTGATACTGTGATCAACTGGAGCAGTTACTCCAAGTAAGTCCAGTAGTTGATCTGCATGGCACGGCGAACCACATCAAAGTGAGTGGGCGGGTAACTGTGCCAGGTTTTGATACTGGGCACAAAAAACATGCAACGATTGTCTTTGGCTTGGACTCTGTGGCCTTGACCAAGTTCTGTGCCAGGCCACAATCTTTCATGATCTGTGTAGACCAGGGCAGTGAGCTTTTTTTCCAGCAGGTCGTGGTGAGACTCAAGATAAAAATCTCCAAGATCCGATATGACTTCTAGTCTGGGATGTAGTCCTGTATAATCTAAGCCAGTGTGATGTTCAAAGTACTGTTTGACAGGACCGTCATGCAACTGTTGCCACAGCAGGTGCATGTGCGGATATTGGTCAGCCACAGAATCATCAACGAAAAATCTTCCGCTGCCACGGCGTTTGCCCGGGTCAGGCTGACTGCGACTGTGTGGCACACTTTTGAGTTCTGCCAAACATTCTGCACTCAAGAAATTGTCCTTGATCCAATGCTGCCAGGGAATATCAATGCTTTGTGTATTCATAAAATGTTTGTTGAGCTATGTGTTGCCAATCACTGTGTCGGTCATCGGTTGTGGCAAAATCTATTGACAGCCAAGGCAGCGCATCATTGGCATGCCCAGCAAAGCCTTCTTTGGGCCACATAAGATCGGGCGACCATCTTCGACAAAAATGTTTTCTCAACAGTGGTTTTGTCACAGTATTTACTTTGTATTCCCAGGGCAGATTCAAAGCAAAGGTCATCATGGTCTTGGTCATGAACGGATTGCGTGTTTCTCGTGCCCAGGCTCCGCCCAGTCGATCCAGTCCTGGGGCGTCAACACCGACCACTTGGTACCAGTAGTCCATGAGCAAGGTAGCCTGTCTGGCATCGCCTTGATATGCTGCCAAACATTGTGACCAAATGCCTTCGTGATCGTTTGAACTGTAGGGACTGACACTGCCTTGTGTGCTGTAAGGCAAATCTTTGTATATTTCGTAGCCGCCAAACAATTCGTCTGCGGCCAGGCCAGTGTAAATTACCTTGGTGCGGGCATGTTTGGCCACCAGCCATTTGCCCACATAACTCCAGGACTGTGCTGGCATACGGGTTTGTTTTATCAACAGTTGGTATTCCTGTGCCCAGGATTGGGGATCAACATCAATGCTGGTCAATCTTGACAATTCGTCGGGTGTTAAAAATTGATCCAGTTGGCCGGAGATGCGATCTTTGCCCAGTGTGTTTATGCTGACCAAATTGAGATTTGAAATGTGATTCAAAATTAAATTGCTGTCAATGCCACCGGAATAGCTCAATGTAGCAGATTGGCTGACTTTGGTAATATCGCAGGCTCTTTGCCAGCATTTTTCAAATTGTTCCGAAATCTCTTGTGTACTGCGAGCCGGCGTTGGCACGATCCAATTCCATATGCTGTCTATTTGTTCAGCAGGGCTGCCGTTGTGATACAGTTGGCCAGGTTTGCAACGAGTGATGCCTTGCCAGGGTGTTTGAGAAATCATGGTCCAGCATTTGTTTTGATATGGCACTGCACATGGTCGAGCATGAATGTACTCCAGTATGGGCGCAACTTCAGAACACACTATCAAGATATCAGAATCTTGGTATTGGTACAGCAGTCGTTCGCCCTGTGGATCAGTGGCATAGGTAACATTGTCCCCGTTGACATAACACCAGGCCCAGGGCCCATCAAAATATCGGAATCTGCTGGGTCGAGTCTTGGCTGTGGAGTAGGCCAATTCAACGTCGTTGCTGGCTCGACCAAACCATCGATAGTCATAGATTTCGCCATTGTAGGCAAAAAAATCCTGGGTGGACTGATGATAAAAACTATCAGTGCCTGTGACGTGAAGCACTGTTTGTGCCACAAAAGTGTTGTTGCAATATTGATATCTTGTTAGATCGGGACCACGTGGTTGCAGCAGTTGAACCGCAGACAAATGTTTATCTAACGGTATGGTGTCTCGACTCTTGACCAGTAAAATCCCACACATTATTTGATTTTATCAACTACTCCGGACCACCAGGCAGCAAAGTCTGCTGGCCAGGTCACTTTCATTTGAGCCAGCAATTGTTGATTGTGTTCGGCGGCCTGTTGGCATCTTTGTCGAACCTGTTCAAACGGCAGTTGTTTCATTGCAGCTACAGACTCAGCAGCATCTTGTACAAAATCCACCATTCGATCACCGTGACTGCCAGTTTGATGTTCTAGACTGCAATCTGTACGATGATTGACCTGGTCTGGCATGAGATCAAATCCCATTTGTGCAAGTCGAGTGATAGTGTATCGGCCAGCATATAACATGAATGGCACAGGCGTGACCAATGCTCTAAATGTTTTTTCACTCAGGGCAATGCAGGCATCACTGCTGTAGGTTTCAATTACCATGTTGAGCCAGGCTTGTACATGTGATTGTTCCAGTGAATAGTCATGATTGCGATAAGGCATAAGCGAGGTCATGTGTAGAACTGCTGGACGATAAATCTCTTGTAAATTATTAGATAGACGCTGATACTCCCTGCGAAAATTTTGTTGGAATTTTATCGGTGAATCATTTGAGCTGTCCCAGGCCCAGCAGTTGAAATTCACAAGATCACAATCCAAGTCAAATATTTTTGCATTTGGGTCTATTAGATCTGGTTTCAATGTTCTAGTAACAAGTTCTAAAAACAATTGCAGGCGTTTGGCATCTATTCGATTGACTGAAAAATTAAGTCTACGTTCAGGAGTCCAATCAGTCAATGCAGGAGTATAACTGTAGATTCCAAAATAACTATCGGGCAACCGACACACCTGATACTGTGTGGCACAAGTTATAAAATTGTCAGTGATCACTGTGGTATTGGTGTCCCATAGATTGTGCATGTTGAGAACATTGTCGGGGGCTCTGCAGGCAAACACATCATCGGCCAGGCAAATGATTACCTGACGTGAGCCCCGAGCCCAGACTTTGTTTGAATCCGAAACGCTGTGGTATCCCAATGCAGTGAGTTGACTGCGGAAAAAATCCATCATGGTATTTTCGTGCCAAATGCACTGAGTTTGCTGGAAAATTTCTCCGTCGTAGATGTGATGATATAGATCTGTCATGTGGGTACTTAGCAACAAATTTGATTGACTAAAAATTGATGGTGTGTTATACTGTAGCACAAAGTATACATTTTGTAACCGTAAAAAGTAGTACTTTTGTAGTACTAGATTTCGGTTGACCGAAATTGCAAAATCGGTTATAATACATACATGCAAAGAAAGAAACGTACTGATCGAAGCCACATTGTGTACATGCTCCAAATTGGAGCAGAGTACTACATTGGTATTACCGCCAAAACTCAGCGCACCATCACAATGAGCCTGCGTAGCCGTGTGAACAAGCACATCTATCGCTCGCGCACTGAGGACAAGAGCTGGAACTTGTACGAAGCAATCCGTTTGCACGGCGAGTCGGCTGTGAACTCAGCTGTGGTGGACATTGTGCGTGGCAAGGCCCAAGCACACCAACTGGAGCGAGAATTAATACAAAAGTATGCACCTACACTCAACACTGATGTGCGTGTGAAAAAGGTTGACTGAAAATTTGCCATTTGCTATAATATACACATAGACACACAAAAGGAGCCTGAAATGCAGACAGCAACAACAACTCAATTCCGTGCCGCAGTACGTAGTGCCTGTGCCGCACTGGGATATGCTTGCCACGGTGGCTGGACAGATAAGTCACCTAAAATTGCCAATAAACGTTTTGTTGGACTTGACGTTTCTGGTCCGGCACCTTTGTATTTTGACGAAAGCGTGGCCAAGGCAGTGGCCAAAGAAACCGAAATCTTGTTACGTAAGCAAGGAGTCACTGCCAACACTCGCACAGGAACCGAAAGACATTTTGCGGTGCGCGGAACTTGTATATTAGCCTAAGGAAATCCTATGAAACTGTCACCACTTGACGAGCGTATGAACGCAGACATTGATGCTATCATTGCCAAATTGCAAGAAGCCAAAACTTCACGTACCTATCTACAACGTGCCAGCCTAGTGGGGCAGGTCGCTGAACAGTGCCAGAGTTTTGAGTTCTACTGGGAAGATAGACTGTGTAATTTGATGGACTGACAGTAGAAGCATTTCGGAGTTGAAGAATGAGATATTTTGACGAATTAGATTCAATCGAAACTGAGATTATCCGTCTCGGTGAAATGAAAAAACTGTACTCAGTGATTTCCAATGGTGCAGAACACTCTGAACACAACGAGCTGGTCAGTGCCATCCAGTACACCCAAGGGTCATTGGATGACATCTGTGCTGAATTGAAGGTCAAGTTTCAAGAATTATTCAATGTCATAAAGGCAGATGAAAAATGAACGAACGAACAATTGACCTTTACAAACAAGCAACAGAGTTTGCCTATAATTCTATCGGCAAAGAACATTCTAACACCGCATACTTTCAAGGTACTATTGCAGGAAAATTCGCCGAGTTGATTGTGCAGGAATGTACCAAAGTCGTAGAAAATCTTTCTCCCGGTTATGACGATTATCGTAATCAAATTGAAGATGCCTTCCGTAGGGATTGTGTGGAACAAATGAAACAACATTTCGGAGTTGAAGAGTGAGCTCATGCAAAAACCAGTGATACTTTTTCCCAAGGGCGGCGGTGGTAGTTGGCTGGCCAATTTGATGTGGCATTTGGAAAACAACAACTGGGAATTGCCTGCTGTTGATAGAATCTTTGATCACGAGCCAAAAGGGTCGGCCATGTGCTGTCATGCTGATTTTTTCAGAGGCAACAGCTTTTTTTGGCGCGGCATTGATAGACTGGTATTTTCTTCTGGCTCAGCTGTGTTCAATCACTACATCAACGAAATTGAAAAGATCATGTACGGAATACACGGCATGGAAACTGTGCCAGACCACAACCAGGTTCAGATATTTTCAGAAAAAATAAAACACTACATGTCGGATCAACAATACCATCAGGATTACTACAACCACTGTGACCTGGATTATCGCTTGGTGTTTCACGCACCCGAGTTGTTTGCTGACCAAGTGTTTGGCCTACTGGACCAGTATAAGATCAATCACACAAAAAATTATAAATACGTGATCCAGAGCGCCAAATATTATCAATCAACCTGCGTGAATCCTGCTGATCATATTGGCAATCTTGACAGTGTGATGTGGGTGGCATTCTGCCATTCGCAGTTGGAGGCCAAGCCCATAACATCTGCGCACAGACTCAAAGCATTTAAACAAAAATTAATTCCGCTCAATCAACAATACATACACAAAGTCAATGAGTGTGCTTTTTTGTGGCCCCAGCAGATACCTGTATAACAAACACATGTTTTTAAATTCTACTAGCACACCACACTGGGTGGTCAACGGTGAAAAATTCAGTCATCAATTCACAGCATGGAAGTATGCACTGGCACAAAATACTGTGCCAGAATTCAAATTCTACGAAGATGAATATGCCACAGTTGACTGGACTGTGGACCCCACGAGAACCTGGCAAGAATTGTGCGCAGATCGATGCACACAGTTGCGACAGAAATACCAGCATTTGAGCTTGTTCTACAGTGCCGGACGAGACAGTCATCATATTCTCAGAAGCTTTGTCAAAGAAAACATTCCATTGGACGAACTGATAGTGATTGAATACCGAAACAATCCTGTCAGAATGTTTGAGCTAAAAAACTACATCTTGCCACAGGTCAGAAAGTATCAAGCAATCAATCCCAAGGTAAAGGTCACCACCCTGGTGATTGGCAAACAAGAATTTGAACTCATGTACACCGACGATTGGCTGGAGAAAGCGCCAGGGCTACACGCAGGATTTTTCCAGCCAATTGCATTTGACTTCAAAATGTCACTGCTGGGAAGATACAATCTGCACACACATGGCGTGATCATTGGCATCGACAAGCCGCGTATCTTGATCGAGCATGGCAAGTTGTACGGCACAGTGCTGGACAAGACCGCAGAGAATTTTATCAGTTGGACTCCAAATCTGGAACTGTTTTATTTTGCACCCGACATGCCAGAAATGCATGTCAAGCAAACACGAATGTGTGCGCAACATTTGTTGGCACACTATCGTGACCGACTGACCCCAGAGTTTTTGGTCGACTACTGCGGCAACAGCCACAGTGTTTACTATGATGATTTTTGCATGAGTGCTGGCCGCGGTCCGGCCTGGGATGTGACCCTGGGCATACAAAACGGCACATCAAAGCACCGTAACCAAGGGCGCTCGGAACTGTTTCAAAACATGATTGCACAAGGCCAAAAAGAAAAATGGTCTGCGGCAATCAATTTCAAAGAATCCTTTGAGCAAATTGCAGAGCCCATGACGTCTGCATTCAACAAAGGCGATCCGTATTTGGGCACCATCGGGGTGTACGGAAAAAAATATTATCTAATGGATGTGTAGTATGAATTGTGTTAAAAAAATAGCGTTGTTGATTTTTTTGACTGTGTCAACCACAGTGTGGTCCCAAAAAGTCATCGAGTACATTGTGCCTTTTGGCATCGGGGGGCCAACAGATGTCATGGCCAGAATGACCGCGGACTATCTGAATACTCGACTTGATGGATCCACTGTTGTGGTTGTGAACAAAACTGGTGCCAGCGGGCAAATAGCATTCAATGATTCTGTGTCCAAAGACCGATTCAACATGCTGAGTGCCAGCACCACAAATTTTATATCCAATCGAGTGATGCATTCAAATCAGGAAAATCCCCTGGACAAAGTGAACTTGATCGGACCTGTGGTTGATTCGTCTTATGTGATTGTCACCACTCCTGAGTCGGGCATCAAGACTCTGAGCGATTTTAAAAAGCTCAAGGAAGTCACTTGCTCGGGAGCTATTTTTTCAACCACGCTGGCAGCAAAACACATGTTCAAACAAATGGGCATTGACAATGCATTTGTAGTTCAATACCCTGATTCTGCCACAGTAAAAAGAGATTTGATGGCAAAAGTAATGCCCTGTACCGTGGACGCAGTGTCAAGTTGGACCAGTCTGTATCAGGCAGGCAAGGTCAACATCATTGGGGTCATGTCAGACACCAGACTGCCTGTTCTGCCCGAAGTTCCAACCACCAAGGAACTGGGAGTTGACATGACATCATATCTTTGGATAGCCATTGCAGTGCCCAAAAAGTTTGCCAACACAGCAGACTTTACCAGAATACAAAAAGAAATAGCAAACATACACAATGACCCAGAGTTTAGAACAAAAGCAATCAATCTTGGATTCAGAATCACCACCATCAAGCCTGACTTTGAAAAGGATGTTGAGCTGGATTACCAAAAGTGGGAATCGGTTAGAAAAAAGCTGAAGATAGAAAAGGTTGATTGACACTGTTCAACTGCTTGACATAGAAATCTAAATGCTATATAATAAGCACATGCCTTGGTAGCTTAATGGTAAAGCAGGCGACTCATAATCGCTCGAGTGGGGGTTCAATTCCCTCCCAAGGCACCATTTTCACTGGCGTTAGTATAATGGATAATACAAAGAGCTTCTACCTCTTGAATGTGGGTTCGATTCCTGCACGCCGGACCAAAGGATTAGCATGAGCCAAGATCACAAGATAAACTCCAGCCCTGACCGTCACACCTTTCAAGAAAAAAAATACCTGGAACGATGTGAGGAGTCGGATCGGCCGCCCAGCGAAGAGTATTTGAATCTGTTTGAGTCGATTCGACAGCAGGATCATGAGCGTCTGACTGATCCCAAGTGGCAACAAAACAATCTAGAATACAACCTGCGCAGTAACGCATGGATTTGTGACAAGGTCAAGGCTTCGGATACCTATGCACAAAACCTGTATGCAGCCATGTGCAATCAAGACTGGCAACGCAACGAAGTTTGGCCACGACTGAAAAACCAAACCTGGAGCTGTAGCTGGCGCAGTGCCGGTGGTATAATAGCTGACATGCGAGAAGAAGGCGACTACATTGATTGGTACTGTAGCGGTTGCGGGCTGGGAGCCGATGGCGACGAAGACGAGGCCAAGGGATATGTGCCCGAAGGCCAGGTGACTGAAGAAATTCAACAAGATCTGTTTCGATTGGGCTGGATCCCGGTTGACAACCATGATGAATAAATATATACTGTGAGTTATTGCTGTATGAAGCAAAGAGAAAAGTGTTCTGGACGCGGGTTCGACTCCCGCCAGGTCCACCATAAGGAAGTTAATGAATAGATATGCAAATCCCTGGTCAGGTAGTGGACAGTTTTACAAAGGCAATGCCAAAAAACTTCCAACTGCTGAAACAGATAAGGATTATCTAGCATACTGTGAACGTAAGAAGAATAAGAGTAAGATTCTACCTTACAACGAATGGGCTAGACAAGAGCGTATTAAACGAGGAATGTTTTAATTTCTTTATGATGGGCCTGACTTGGTTTCGACAGGGCAAAGAGTAACAGAGTGGACAGCACGGTAATGTGAAAACCGTAGGGTTGGGGATTCCCGGCCGAAGAAGCAAAAAACGTAAACGCAAACGACGAACAGTTCGCATTGGCCGCCTAAACTCGGCCTAGGGTTTTTGGCAATTTATCCTCGTAACAGAATTAAATTGCCAATTAAATTGACTTTTGACGCAGTTGTCATATATAATACACTATGAAACAAACTTTTAAGATTTTCACAAATTTGCTCCGCTCATGGGCCTATGAGCAGGATCACACACGAGGTCTTTGTCTGTAAGTAAAAAGTACTACTTCATTCAAAGACCCGCTTGCAAGGCGGGTTTTTTATTGGCGGTAGACCAGAAATCCAAAAGGTGTTACACTAGAGACTAGTTAGGAAGCAAGGCAGCAGAGTTTGTAAAGACCCTTAGAGTTGTAGGGGATTTTACAAAACAAGTTGACCAGTAAAGCACAAGATGCTAGACTAGATACAAGTTAAAAAACAAAGGCAGTTGATCGAGACTACTTTGTGGTTCGTTAAAAATTTGATTTTGTATAGTGATCCCGGATTCAGTTCCGGGCACTATATGCAAGCACATTGGGTTACCAGCCCCGGTAGGTAACTTGGCAAGAGAGTAATCTGTGGCCGCACAGACTCTTCCAGGTCACATGAAAGATGGAAACGCCCTAGAGGTGGAAACAGTAAATCGCGCCGGATCAAGTTGGCCCGTAATGTGTTTGATAGACAAGTCCGTGGACGGCACGGTAGGGCAGGTTCAAAACTGCGATCTCTATCAAGCACCCCAATGCGTTTGCATATAGTGGTGGATTCGTCTATCGGTTAGGACGCTGCCCTTTCAAGGCGGAAAGACGAGTTCGATTCTCGTATCCACTACCAAGTTTTTTTAAGGAGATGGCAATGAAGCGAGGTAAACGCTAGTGTCATCATAGACTCTCGTAGGTCTATGATTGGCACGTAAAATCAATCATACGACTTGCGGGAGTATAGCTCAACTGGCTAGAGCAATCGGCTTTTAACCGATAGGTTCAGGGTTCAAGTCCCTGTGCTCCTACCATATGCAAACATATTATAGGTTGGGTTAGATTCGCGGTCTAACTATTTGGGTCTGTAGTGTAGCCCACCAAAACTACACGTGACTAAGATACATAGTGTGTTTACATATGGTAAAGAATTTGGAGATGTAGGAAAATTGGTAACCCCAGCTGACTGTAAATCAGCCGCCCCTGGCACTGTTGGTTCAACTCCAACCGTCTCCACCAAGTTTTGTAAGTGTAGATGTTGTGAAAGCAGGAACTCGAAATCCCTGTGAGTTGTCAGTGGGACAACCTTGTAGCAACTATTACTACGTACCTCTAACCCTAACGTATACAGGGCGAAATGGTTCCGAATGAGGGAGGCGGAACTACTTACAAATTCAATTTAGGTCTCAAGGTGTTCATGGACGCACACAGCACTGTCACTGCTGAGGAGGGGGATCGTTACCCCCTGGGACCGCCATATGCAAACACATTATACTGGCTGACAATACCCTAACTGGGAAACTAAGGTTGCGTTTTAGTGTGTTTACATATGGGTCCTTAGTTCAACTGGATAGAGCACTGGTCTTCGAAATCAGATGTTGTGGGTTCGAGTCCCTCAGGGCCCACCAGTAAAGTTTTATGGAGCATTGGCCGACCGGTTAAGGCAACAGATTGCTAATCTGTCATTCAGCAATGGGTGAGTAGGTTCGATTCCTACATGCTCCGCCATTGATAAGAAAGAAAAATATGAGAAGTTTCGACCTACAAGAAGTCAAGCAATTCCTTGCCAAACAAGGACCAGACACCAAGGTGTATCTGGGAGCAGACTCTGAACGTATCAAAGTCAATGGCGTTTGGCATGCTGACTATGCTCTGGCCATCGTGGTTCACATTGATGGACGCCACGGCTGTAAAATTTTTGGTTATGTTGACCGCGAAGTTGACTATGACCACAAGAAAAGCAAACCTGCAATGCGACTGATGACCGAAGTTTACAAGGTATCAGAATTGTTTCAGGCCATGCAAGATGTGTTGGAAGATTTTCATGTTGAAGTTCACCTGGACTTGAACAAGGATGAATCCTACGGCAGTTCTTGTGTGGTACAACAGGCAATTGGTTATATCAAGGGCACATGTAACATGACTCCCATGATCAAACCAGATGCACCTGCTGCCAGTTTCTGTGCTGACAGATTGAAAAGAATCTTGGCAGAACAGGAAATGTCCGGCATTTGATGCATAAAATTATTTTTGGGCTGTTAGTGATAGTGGTAGCACAGTGGCTTTGCAAGCCTCGGGCGGGAGTTCGATTCTCCCACGGTCCACCAAGTTTTGTAAGTGTCAGCAAGTGAAGTCACGCTAGGCAGTATTCTTCGAAGGTACTGTCTAATAAAAGGTTGCGGGTTCGATGCCCGGCTGGTCGCTTGAGTGGGACCGGTATACATGATGGCGTATCAACTGGATGGAGCCCAAGTGACAAGTCCTGGAAAACCTCGACGCAAGGAAGTCCGGCTCTGTGTGTCTAAACACTGACAATAAACCTGAGGATGTCAGACTTACAAATTCAATTCACGCCCTTGTAGCTCACTGGTAGAGCACCCGCCTTGTAAGCGGTAGGTAGTTAGTTCGATTCTAACCTGGGGCACCAATAACGGAAGCGTGGTCGAGTGGTCTATGGCGCTAGTCTTGAAAACTAGAGATTGTAAAAGGTCCGTGAGTTCGAATCTCACCGCTTCCGCCAACATACAACAAAAAAGGTTATAAAGCGCGGTTAGCTCAGTGGTAGAGCAGTGGTTTTACACGCCGAAGGTCGTAGGTTCAATCCCTACACCGCGTACCAATTATAAGTATTAATATGATAATTGACGCCGACGGGCATTACACGCCAAATCCAGATATTTTTAAACAAGATTCTGTCATCGCTGAATGGGCACAGCAGTATCACGAGCGTAAAGGTGTGAGGTACAGCACTATTCAGCAACGCAATCAAGAGTTGTTGGAATTGGGGTTGGATCAACAGTTGTTGAATCCCATGGGTATTAGTCTGGGGATTGACTATTTGATAGATGCTCAGGTAGCAATTCATGTTGCCAAAAGATATAATGATCACATGAAAGAAGTGTGTTATGATAAAAGATATGATCGGAATCTCTGGTTGCCGTTACAAGACCGTGACAATGCCTATCAAGAACTAGTACGACATGATCCTTGCAGTTATTTTGCAATTTTTTTAAGTGATACTGCCCAGTGGGGTTTTATAAAAAACATGCATCAAATTTTTGATTACGCACAACAACATCGCATACCATTGTATTTGCACCAAACTCACATGGAAGACTATTTGCCAATAGATCAAGAATTTTATGTGGTCCAGTCTCAATTGAATGCTATTTTTAGCGAACCGCATCATTTTTGGAAAAAGACTCTGGCAAGTTTGTTTTGCTCGGGTGTGTTTGAACAGTATCCCAATCTAAGATTTGTAGTGGCCGAACGAGATATACATTGGGTGCCAGACTTTTTATCTACCTTGATCAGTGCCGGACTAGGAGATCATGGCCAAATCATGCGCAGTAATTTTTGGTATACTACAGAACCCGAGATGCCACATTTTTTGAATATAGCACAAGAACTAGGGTATGATCGCTTGTTGTTTGCCACTGACTGGCCGCATGATCGTGACATGGGTGGTAACAATTCACGACAAGATGTCAGCACAGTGCATGCATTACCCTTAGATGAATCTGCACGTCAAGCAATTTTTTCAAACAATTATATCTTTTTGAGACAACGATTATAGTACACGGTGACGTTAGTTTAGTGGCAAAACCGCGGGTTGTGATTCCGCTATCATGAGTTCGATTCTCATACGACACCCCAACATGCTCTCATAGTATAATGGCATTACAATACATTGGTAATGTATAGACTCAAGTTCAATTCTTGGTGAGAGCACCATGCAACTTTAGCTGATGTGGTCATAGCGGTGGTCTGAAGAACCATTGAAACAGGTTCGATTCCTGTAGGTTGCACCAAATTCATGCCCCGATGACGGAACGGTATACGTGTCAGATTCAAAATCTGAATTCTGTGGGTTCAAATCCCACTTGGGGTACCAAACATGCCAGCGAGACTGGGTAGTCAGAGAGGTCTTATACACCTTTTAGCGCCAGATTAGCGTTCTTGAGTGAGTTCGAGTCTCACCGCTGGTACCAGTCATGGATGTATAGCATAATGGTAGTGCGCCTCCTTCATACGGAGTCAAGTGGTAGTTCGACTCTACTTACATCCACCATGTAGTTTTTGTTGGAGATTCGCCAAGTTGGTTAAGGCATCGGATTTTGATTCCGACATGCATAGGTTCGAATCCTATATCTCCTGCCATGTGTTTTTGCCCCGGTGGTGTAATGGTAGCCACGCTGGTCTTAGAAACCAGTGCGCAAGCGTGTCGGTTCGAGTCCGACCTGGGGCACCATATCGCGAGTGTGGTGTAATGGTAGCCACAGGAGACTTAAAATCTCCCGTCTTCGGGCGTGCCGGTTCGATCCCGGCCACTCGCACCAAAATACAGCCTAATAGCTCAGTGGTAGAGCATTCGCTTGATAAGCGAAAGGTCCTTGGATCGTTCCCAAGTTAGGCTACCAAATTGGCTCCTTAGTTCAGCCCGGTAGAACGTTGGTCTCCAAAACCAAATGTCGGAGGTTCAAATCCTTCAGGAGTCGCCAGTACATCGCTTTCGTATAATGAATAATACACCGGGCTACGAACCCGGGAATAGGAGTTTGATTCTCTTAGGCGGTACCATGTAAATGCGGGTATGATGTAAAGGTAACCTGAGTCCTTGCCAAGGACTATTTGCGAGTTCGATTCTCGCTACCCGCTCCATTATAAAATTTTCAGTTCAGGATATTGACTGAAAAATCGATCAATTTCGTGTGCCACTGGATACGCAGGATATCCAAACTGCTGCCATCTAGCAGGATCATACGGAGCTCTTTGTGTGAGGCCAGATTGTTCCCACATGAGATCGTAGTAGGGACGATTGAATTCTGACCACTGATCGTAACTGCCAAGGTGTTGACCAGCGTGATGAATTCGAATTTCTTCATCATTGAATTGTATCACATGCGAGCGAGTGACAATGTCAGTGCCGGGCAATTTGAAATTTTGTGTGCTCTCCCAGCAGCCGGGCAACAGCTTCACAGCGTTGATATCCTTCATCATGTGATTGCCGCGAATGTACCACATGAATTCTAGATCATCGTAGTGTGTGACCACATAGTTTTCATCAAAGTAACAGTTTTTTTCGTGCAACGCTCGGGGATCAAAGCCCACTAGATTGCCCAGGTTGGGCAGACTATCAAATGGCACAGAGTTGCCCAGTTGAGTCCGAAACACCTGTGGCCAAATGACGAAATGTGTTTGTCCAAAGTTGTTTGCCAGTTGATGAGTAAGCAACAGCGGCCAAGCTGAAGTCACTTCTACATCGGCCTGCATGAGCAATGCAGAACACAGCCCCAGTTGATGTGACACTTTGAAAATCCAATTGTATCCGCCGGCACTGCCAATGTTGTATTCACTGGCATAATAGGTGTAGCCGTGGCGCTCACACCAGGCTTTGATCTTTGGTTGCTGACCGTTGTCCAGCACATAAAAATGTATGTGATTGGGCCGAAAATGTTGCTCTACAAACTGATCATTGTAAATTTCCACAAAGAAATCTTGTTCTTTGTAGGTTAGTAAGAATATTGGTATCATAAATCTACTTAGTTAAATATCTCTAGGAGAACATATGAAACGAGCATTAATATTGGGTTGCAGTCATGCTGCTGGTGCAGAGATGTACAAGGAACCAGGATTGAGTCGAGTCACAGACAAGTACGGATACACTAGAAGTTATCCGGCCAAAATAGCACAAGCACTTGGTTACGAAGTACATAACCATGCTATCTCTGGCGGTAGCAACGATGCGATGTTTCGAATTTTTGAAATAGAAAGTCAGCGATTGGCTCAAGACGATCTAGTGATTGCCTGCTGGACCGGTGACGGAAGAACCGAGATATGGTATGAACCAGAGCAACGCTGGTTGGCCATGACTCCTGATCATATAACCGTAAATACTGTGACCCCCAGTCCCGTGGCTTTGCAAGGTCAACTGGGCGGAGGGCAGGTGCGCGATGCTGCTAGATATATTGAATTTTTTAAATCGTGGGTGGCATTCGAAAGCGATGTTCATCGTGGACGATTGAACAAGCTCAAAAATATTCTTGCTGTGAATGCCTTGGCCCAAATGAAAAATCTAAAGGTCATAAATCTAAACAGTTTTTGTATGGCAGAATTCAGCGACCACCATCAAAACATCAAAGACTTTGGCACATGGCCTGTGGGCACTGAAGAATTTTGTCGGTGGTGCCTGGATCGAAATTTTCCATCTACAGATTGGGGACATTTTTTCGAGCCAGCACATCGGGCTTTTGCCGATCATGTGCTAGAACAGTTGACAAACAAACAAGAATAAAGTATAATACAATTTTGCGGGGTTGGTATAGTGGCTGTGCCGTAGCCTTCCAAGCTTCTGAGACGAGTTCGATCCTCGTACCCCGCTCCAAAACCCGTCTTACCATTTCCACGTTAATGAAATGGCGTCCCTGTAACGACAGACCAGGGGGTACGCTAGGACCTGACCTCACAGTCCCTCTTCAAGGGATACTGTAAACTGCCTAGGGTTGGTACAACGCCTTTCCAGAAGATGAATTGTTGTGGACAGAGTAACAGCTCAGTCCGGGGCCTATGTGGTGTAGGTAGCCGGACACCGATTTATTCCCTAGTAGCACAGCGGTAGTTGCACTTGACTGTTAATCAAGGTGTCGGTGGTTCGATCCCACCCTGGGGAGCCAATTTTTTATCCGAGTATAGCGCAGTCTGGTAGCGCATCTGGTTTGGGACCAGAGGGTCGGGAGTTCGAATCTCTCTACTCGGACCAAGTTTGAAGCAGAGTGTTAGAAGCGGTATCTGGCCAGGCTCATAACCTGGAGGTCGGGGGTTCGATTCCCTCCTCTGCAACCAATTTTTTACAAGGAAACAAACACATGGACATGGATCAAGCGGCAGTATTTTTAGCCGGAAGCATACTAACAATGCTGGGGTTTGTTGTGTTTGCAGTTGGCATTGTTGCAATCAACAACATCATTGCTCAGTACTGGAAGCCAGTGCGTGTTTTTACTGAGGATAGCTGGACAGCATTGGCACCGAGCCCAGCCGGGTTTGTTGCCCCACATGAGTCAGACAAGGCCAAAGAGCCTCCACTGGAAAAGAACTGACTCGTATCCGAATCAGTATTTGCAATAAATACTGACATGACGATTTACTATCAGCACTACTGTATCTACTGTAGTTCGGCCTACACTAGAACTCAAGAAAAAATTACTCCAGGTTTTTGTAGTCGCGACTGTGAAATAACAGAAAACAATCGTTTATCCCAAAAATCGTTTATTCAGCAACGAATAGACGCCCTGGCTCAACAACGCACCCCTTACAACCGACTGGACCAAAGCATGGGGCTACCCCCTGAGGTGGCAGTGCCAGTGGCCGAAACTTCCACCAGAAAAAGAGAATATCGCTGTGTTTGCTGTGGCATTGTTGACTACAACAACAAACCATTAAAGTTAAAACTGTATCACAAAGATGGCAATGACCAAAACTTTGCCCCGGAAAATGTCTATTTGTTATGCCCTAATTGTTTGAGCCAGCACCAGTAATTTTGGGGCGTGTTGTGTTCAACACAGGGCACAATCGAAATTGTGATTTGGGTTTGGCAAGCAATGGATCAAGTGCAAACGTTCTGCTGGTGGTAGCATGAGTTCGAGTCACGTAGGGTCCTGCACAGTATTTGTACAAATCTGCCATGTGATCTAGCGTGGAATTGGGTCTCATGAAATATTTATTTCAAGCTCTAAACAGTTGACACAGCAGTGCATCAAGTGTATACTATCAAACAAAAGGAGTGCTATGAGTAACGATATTGCAAAATTTCTAAACACACGCCGTAGACACAAAACAGATGTTGCAATTGCAAGGCAAGTCAGAATTGCCAAGTCAAATGGAACTTTCAACAATGCATATACCAAACAACCTCATCGCTTGGCCAAGCACCATGCCATGAATTGTGGCAATCCAAAATGCTACATGTGCGCCAACCCCCGCAAGGTTTTTAAAGAATTAACACAGCAAGAAAAACGTCTATTCCAAGACTTGGAAAAGTCAACAGACAAACACTCAAACGGATTAACAACAAAGGAACAACATGACTGATTTAGAACAACACCAGTATGCAGGATTGACCAGCCAAGGCGCAGTGGAGGCTGTGGGCAATCGTTACGACTTGGTATTGATTGCCAGTCGCAGAGCAAGAGAGATCAGTCGTGGAGATCAACCTCGAGTGAACTGCAAACACGGCACAATCTTGACTGTGCTCAAAGAAGTCGAGGAAGGTCAGACGGGTCGCGAATACTTGTACAAGACCTTGGATGCTGAACCACGTCGACGCCACCGGGATCACAGCAGAGGTTGATCAGACCAGTACTTTTTACTACAGTTGACCCAAAATCTCTATTCTGCTATAATAATGCAATAAAGGAGATTTTGTATGAACAAGTGTTATCAACTGATCGGCGTACCGGGCGCAGGCAAAAGTACCTGGATCAAGAATCAATCTTGGGCACTGGGTATGCCGGTGGTTAGCACTGACAGGTATGTTGAAATTGAGGCTCAGCGTCAAGGCAAAACATACACTGAGGTGTTTGAAGAATACATGCCTGTTGCGGTTCGCTTGATGACAAACCATGCGTTGACTTGTCAAGCCAACAACATGGACTTTATCTGGGATCAAACCAGTACTACTGTAAAAACTCGTGCCCGTAAGTTCAACACATTGTTGCCATCACAGTATGAACACATTGCAGTGGTGTTCAAGACTCCTGAACCAGATGAATTGTCTCGTAGGTTAGCAAGTCGTCCTGGTAAAGTGATTCCAGCAGAGGTCATGG
>Ga0114963_10000070_pt1 | contig 59128 bp, 55 predicted proteins | sample C_131016_EF_Meta_FD_87019 | JGI IMG/M metagenome (GOLD analysis project Ga0114963, IMG submission 87019) | Freshwater microbial communities from Lake Croche, Canada to study carbon cycling - C_131016_EF_MetaG | ecosystem: Environmental > Aquatic > Freshwater > Lake | place: Lake Croche, Canada... | reverse complement strand
GGCGCTGCTTGATGGCTTGTTCAATGGATGTGGCCTCGGTCTGCTCGCGGGACCAACCCACTCGCGCAAGATTCTGCCTCGCGAGGTCCGGGGACAGGTCGGCGATCGCAACAAGATGAACACCCGGCGTTCGAGGAACCTGGGAGAGATACATTGACCCGAACTTTCCGGCGCCAATGAGGGCCACCCGAATGGGGTTTCCGGATGCCTCACGCTGCTGCAGCTTTAAATAGAGGCTCACTGGGGGAGCCCTCCTCGGACCAAAGAGACAATCGCCTGCGCATCCACGCCAAAGTGCCTACGAAGAGCGGCACGACTATCGCTACACCCAAATCCGTCCGTTCCCAGCACTGAGAGTGAACGGCCCTCTGGAAGGTAGGCACGAATCTGCTCTGGTAACAGTCGAACATAGTCGCTCAGTGCTACGAGAGGTCCTTTGGTCCTCGCAAGCAAAGCATGGAGGTGACTCGACTGCAGCGCACCAGAAGACCGGGACACCTCCGCATCCCGAGCTAGCTGGGTGTAGCTCGTCACGCTCACCAGATGCACCGTGTAGCCCTCGCTCGCCAGGCGCTCTGAGGCTGCCTGGGCCTCAGTCATGACCGCGCCAGAGGCGAGAAGAGTGAGGTCTTTGCCGCCCTTGCCAAACGTTTGAAAGAGCGATGCACCCTTGAGAACGGCGCTGCGCCACTCGGGCGAGGCCTCTACTGTGGGGTGCGCGTAATTCGCATTGGTCATCGTCACGTAGAAAAAGACATTTCGTTGCTCTTGCACCATGAGTCGAACGCCCTCGTCAATGATGACGGCCAACTCGCCGGCAAACGCAGGATCGTAGGACTGACAATTCGGAACCGTAGATGCCCAGACGAGGCTCGAGCCATCCTGGTGCTGCAGCCCTTCCCCGCCTAAAGTGGTTCGCCCAGACGTGGCGCCAAGCAAAAAGCCGCGGGGATTTTGATCGGCTGCCGCCCAGATCAGGTCTCCCACTCGTTGAAAGCCAAAGATGGAGTAGAAGATGTAAAAGGGGAGCATCGCCTGCCCGTGGACAGCATAGCTCGTCGCGGCCGCAATCCAACTCGAGATCGCACCGGCCTCACTGATCCCCTCCTCCAAAATCTGACCATCTCTGGCCTCTCGATAGCTCAGAACCGAACCGATGTCCTCAGGCGAGTATCGCTGACCCACGCTCGAATAAATTCCGACCTGCTTAAACAGGTTGGCCATCCCGAAGGTTCTGGCCTCATCGGCCACAATGGGAACCACTCGCGGACCAAGTCGAGGGTCCTTCAAAAGCCCACCGAGCAGCCGGACAAATGCCATGGTGGTGCTCATCTCCTTACCCTCCGCCTTCAGTGCGAAGTCGCCGTAGGTCTCAAGCCCGGGGGCAACGATCGGCTGACACTTTGAACGTCGCTGTGGAAGGCTGCCGCCAAGCGCCTCTCGGCGAGATCTCAGATACTGCTGCTCGGGACTATCCTCCGAAGGTTTAAAAAAGGAGAGGTTGAGGACCTGTTCGTCAGAGAGGGGGAGTCGGAAGCGATCTCGAAATGCCAAGAGATCGTCGTCTTCGAGCTTTTTTTGGCTATGAGTGGTCATCCGGCCCTGACCGGCCGAGCCCATCCCGTAACCCTTCTTCGTGTGCGCGAGCACAACGGTGGGCTGGCCTCGATGCGAGACTGCGGCTGCATAAGCCGAGTAGATCTTGACCATATCGTGGCCGCCCCGCTTGAGCCGATCAATCTGCTCGTCGGTAAGCCCCTGAACCAGCGCGGCCAGTTGGGGGCTCTGACCAAAAAAGTTCTCTCGGTTGTAGCGGCCATCCTTCGCGGCGAAGGTCTGCATCTGCCCGTCAACCGTATTGCCCAGAGCCTGAACCAGTGCGCCATCCTTATCGCGAGCAAAAAGACCGTCCCAGTCGCTGCCCCAGATCAGCTTCACCACATTCCATCCCGCCCCCGTAAAGAGCGTTTCGAGCTCGTCGATAATCCGACCGTTGCCTCTTACCGGGCCATCAAGGCGTTGAAGGTTGCAGTTAATAACCCAGGTGAGGTTATCGAGGCCTTCTCTGGCTGCCAGAGTAAGGGCGCTCATACTCTCTGGTTCGTCCATCTCCCCGTCGCCAAAAATGCCCCAGACCCTGCGACCCTCACAGTTGAGAAGTCCTCTGTGGGTGAGGTAGCGCATGAAGCGAGCCTGATAAATGGACTGCACGGGGCCAAGCCCCATCGAAGCAGTGGGAAACTGCCAAAAGTCGGGCATGAGATACGGGTGCGGATAACTCGAGAGCCCCTGAGCTCCCTCTAAGCGGGCCACAATCTCTCGACGATAAAAGCAGAGGTCGCGCTCCTGCAGGCGACCCTCCAGATAGGCCCGCGCGTAGATGCCCGGGGCACTGTGAGCCTGCATGAACACAAGATCATCGCCCCGCATCCCGATGTCGTGGCGGGCCTCTGGGCCCCTCCAGAAGTGGTTAAAGCCCACCTCGAATAAATCTGCTGCGCTCGCGTAGCTCGCAATATGCCCCCCCAACTCAGAGGCAAGACGATTGGCCCGAACGACCATCGCAAGCGCATTCCATCTCAGAATGGAGGCAATACGCTCCTCCAGCTCAAGGTCACCCGGATAGGCAGGTTCATCCTCCACGGAGACCGTATTCACATAGGGCGTGACTGCCGAGGGTCGCCACTGAAGGTGACGAGACTGTGCAAGCGCCGTCAGCTCATTCAGAAGAAAGCGAGCTCGATCGGGTCCGGCCTGCTCGAGCACAGCGAGAAAGGCCTCCCGCCACTCGTGGGTCTCCTGAAAATCATGGTCGTGCCTCACTCTAAGACCCTCCCTCTTGTGGGCTAGCGTCTTGCTACCCAGTAATCAGCGCCCTGCGAACCGTAATGCTCGGCATGCAAGACATCTCGCAACAAAGAAAATTCGTCCCCCGGCATAAGGTGGCGACCTGCTCCATCGACAGTCAGGAGCATCGACCCGCGGGTAACCAAAGCGCGCAAAACAAACGAATGTCTGTGCTCAGTCACAATGCGGTTGGGCTCCCACTCCCTAAAAACAAGCTCCGTAAAGCCATCGGCAAGCGCCCGCGCCTTAAACTCCTCAACGGGATTCATTTCTTTGGCTCATCTTTTTCCGTGGCATCAACATCAATGACCTCGTCGCTGCGAGCCCGAGGAGGGCGTTGTGTCGGGCGGGCGCCGAAAACACCCCCACCGCCACCTTCCCCTCCGGACCTTCGAATCATGACGCGAGAGCGACCTGTTGCGATTGAGACTAGGGTATTCACGAATGAGAATGCGAGGGCGGCCAGAACAGCCATCCAGTATCCCGAGAGATGGAAACCATCGAGCAATTCGGCAACGAAAAAGAGTACAAACCCGTTGATGAGGGGGATCGCCAGGCCCATCGTGAGCGCAATAAATGGCAGGCTCAAGAGCATCAGGATCGGCTTGAGCGTGATGTTCGCAAGAGTCAGTACCGCGCTGGCCAGGAAGAGGCTGGGCAGACCGTCGAACCAGAGTGAGTCAAAGAGTGCGTCGACAATAAAGAGTGACAAGGACGCACTCAGCCACATAGAGAGCAGACGATGCATCGACAAAGAGATCATGACCGGAGTCTGCATGAAATCGTGGGTGATGGCTCCAACGGCCTGAAGGGTCAGACGCTCTGGGAGAGCATCCATTGGGGGCGATAGTCCCCCGAACGAATTCGAGCAAGCCAAAAGGCCGCTGCGAGCGTCTTGGCATCGCTCACCTGCCCCGACTCCACAAGCACAAAGAAATCGGCAACTGACATGCGGACGAGATCGATCACCTCTCCCTCGTCCCGCGCAGTCTCGCCCAGGGAGAGGTCCGTGGCCAAAAAAATGTGAATCACTTCCGTTGAGTAAGAGATGACCGGGTGCATGGGTCCCAACTCAGCCCAACGATTCGCCCGGTAGCCTGTCTCTTCCCGAAGCTCCCTCTGAGCCGTCTGAAGGGGCGTCTCTCCCGGATCCAACTTACCGGCCGGAAACTCCAGAAAGCTTCGGTTGAGCGGATACCTCCACTGGCGCTCAAGCAAGAGCGAGCCGTCCTCGAACAGCGGGACAATAGCAGCCGCGCCAGGGTGAAGCGTAAACTCCCGCACGCACTGAACCCCGTCCGGTGCAATCGCCTCATCCCGATAAATCTTCAGCAGTCGCCCGTCGTACACCAAGGCACCCGAGGAGCGAGGCTCATCCAAGTGAGGTGCCGGCTCATTGCCGGCTTTTGGGGGGCGCACGTCCATCAGGAGACGGTTAATCGGACGGCCTGGAGCGGCGAAGATATCGGAAAACGAATCCGGGATAGGCCATCACCACAAAAAGCAGCAGAGTCATGGCGTAGAAGTTCCAAGTCTGTGACTTCACGCTTCCCACGCTGTCCTCGAGCAAGAAACCCACCAGGACGGTGAGCACGTAGCCCGCCAGCCACTCCAGGAGTCGGAACCAAATCGACTTGTGCGCACTCTTGACAAGTCCAAAACGGCGGCTGGAAAAAAAGGGCAGGTTAGCAAGGAACAGCCCAATGGCCAGCCAGAGCACAGCGGCCCCGGATACATTCATGAAGACAGGGAGAGTCGAATCGCGGCAACGCACCAGGCCATAAGGGGGCCAGGGAGAATGCCAAGCAGGAGAACGGCAAGCGCGTTGGCCGATAAAACCGACCGCTGAATCCCACAAAGAGGGGTGCTCGGCGGGGGGCTGAGGGGCTCGTCAAAAAACATGGTCTTCACAATGCGCAGGTAGAAGAATGCTCCAACCAAGCTAGCCATAACGGCAAACACCGCAAGCTCAAGATAGCCGGCCGAGACCGCTGATTCCAATACCGCGAGCTTGGCGGAGAAGCCCACCATCGGGGGAATGCCCGCCAGTGAAAAGACGAGAATGAGCATGATCCAAGACAACTCGGGTCTGGTTTTCGCGAGCCCCTTGAAGTCATCGAGCGTCTCAAAAGGAACGCCCTTCTCAGATGCAAGCAAGATGACGCCAAAACTTCCAAGTGCAGTCAGTGCATAGGTCACAATGTAAAACATGGATGCCGCATAGGCATTCACCGCGCCATCCACCTGCTCCCCAAGAACGCCAGACGAGATGGCCAAGAGCATAAAGCCCATGTGCGCAATGGTGGAGTAAGCCAGGATGCGTTTTACATTGGTCTGCATGATGGCTACCAGATTGCCAACAACCAGGGAGAGCACGCAGAGCACGAGCAGCATCTGTTGCCAGTCGATGGCTACACCAATGAGGCCCGAGACCAACAGGCGAATCAGAACTGCGAATGCGGCAAATTTTGGAGCAGCGCCAATGAGTAGCGTTGTGGCAGTGGGCGCACCTTGATACACGTCAGGAACCCACATGTGGAAGGGAACCACACCGAGCTTGAAAGCGAGCCCTGCTACGAGAAAGACTGCGCCAAAGACCACAACGAGTCGATCGGCGCGACCCATGGAGAGCTTGTCCTGAATGATGGGAATCTCAAGAGAGCCTGTGGCGCCATAAAGCATGGACATGCCGTAGAGCAGAAAGCCAGAAGCAAGCGCTCCAAGGACGAAGTACTTCATGGCTGCTTCGGTCGATATTGCGCTGTCTCTCCGCAAGGCAACCGCTGCGTAGAGCGATAGGGTGAGAAGTTCGATGCCGAGGTAAACCACCAACAGGTGGTTTGCAGAAATCATCACGAAGCCACCCAACAACGAGAACAGGGCAAAGAGATGGAACTCCCCGAATCCCATGCCCTCATGCTCAAGTGACCGACGACAATAGATCAGCGCCACGGCAGTCGTGAGTGACGCACCCGACTTCAAGAGATGGCCCATCAGGTCGACAACCACCATGCCATTCATGCCGACCGAGGGAACAACAAAGGCGGCCTCTTGTAGAAGCCACAAACTCAGCGTCAGGAGGCCAGCAACCGAGACCATATGAACCAATGACTTCGCCTGAGAGCGCGTCACGATCTCGATGAGCATGACCAGAACGACCAAAGCAAAAAGCGCAAGCTCAGGCGCCACAGACATAAGGTTCAGAGATTCGAGGGTCATCGCGGTGCACCCACTTGCGGAATCTTGGTAACCGACACGTGCCTGAGTAGGTCCTCGGACGCGGTGGTCATGAGGTTTGTGAATGGAGCGGGCCAGAGTCCCATGAACAGCACCAACAGGGCCATTGCCATGAGCATCCAAAACTCTCGGGCCGAAACGTCGGAGAGCTGTGCGACCCTTTCGTTGGCCACCTCACCAAAGATGACCCGCTTAACCATCCAGAGCGTGTAGGCTGCACCCAGTATGAGCGCTGTGGCCGCCCCAAGTCCCAGCCAAAACTGCTCGCTTACTGCAGCCAAGATCACCATAAATTCGCCCACAAACCCACTTGTTGCCGGGAGTCCGGCATTGGCCATCGAAAAAAGAACGAAAAACGCTGCGAATCGGGGCATGCGGTTTACCACGCCACCGTAGTCCGAGATCGCACGCGAGTGCACACGGTCGTAGAGCACTCCGATACAGAGGAACATGGCTCCAGAGACAAATCCATGCGAAATCATCTGGACGATGCCACCCTCGAGTCCAAGAGGAGAGAACAGGAAAAAGCCGAGAGTCACAAATCCCATGTGAGCGACCGATGAGTAAGCGACGAGCTTCTTCATATCCTCTTGGACCAGCGCCACCAAGCCGATGTAAATCACGGCCACGAGAGAGAGTGCGATCATGATCGGGGCCAAGTCTTGCGACGCATCAGGCGCGATGGGAAGAGAGAATCGAAGAAATCCGTAGGCCCCGAGCTTGAGCATGATGGCAGCCAACACCACCGAGCCCCCAGTCGGTGCCTCAACGTGTGCATCCGGAAGCCAAGTGTGCACCGGCCACATGGGCACCTTCACTGCGAAGGCAATGAGGAAGGCACCAAAGATGAGCGTCTGCTCCCGCATGGTTAGTGGCAAGAGATGCCAAGACAACACCTCAAAGCTGCCGCTCTGGACGTAGAGGTAAACAATAGCAACCAGGGTGAGAAGCGAACCCAGCAGGGTATAGAGAAAGAACTTGAAGGCTGCATAGACACGTCTCGGACCGCCCCAGACACCAATAATGATGTACATCGGAATGAGTGTGGCCTCGAAGAAGAAATAGAACAGGAGCCCATCGAGCGCACAAAACACACCGACCATCAGGCCAGAGAGGATGAGAAAAGCGCCAAGGTACTGGGCAACCCGATCTTCAATGACCTCCCAGCCCGCAACCACGACAAAGACCGTGATGAGCGCTGTAAGGGGCACAAACCACACCGAGATGCCGTCTACTCCCAAGAGATACTGAACCGCGAACCGGTCGATCCACGCTGCCTTCTCAACGAACTGAAAGCCGTGATGAGTTGCAACAAACTGACCGATGACTGGGAGCGTCACAAGAAAGCCGAGAATTGCAGCGGCAAGCGCGAGCCATCGAATGATCTGCATTTCGGCTGCTGAACGTCGAGCACCGCCCCAAACAATCAGCGCAACGCCCGCGAAGATGGGCAGCCAGATCGAAATTGAGAGCCAGGGAATGTTTGCCAGAATCATCATGAGGGCAGCGCGTTCCGAACGAGTGGGGCAAACCACCAGAGCAGCAGAGCCACCCCGAGAATCATGGCCACGGCGTAGTGATAGAGGAATCCTGTCTGGCCTAGGCGCAGGAGCGATGCCACCCCAGCCACCGCTCTTGCGGATCCGTTTACAAAGAAGCCATCGATCAGCGTCTGATCCCCTCGCTGCCACAGACCACGGCCGACCGCCCTCGCGCCGCCCGCAAAGAACCACTCGTTTAAGCGGTCAAGGTAGTACTTCTGATCGAGAATCCGATGCAGAACTGAGAATGCCGAACGGATACGACCGGGCACCGACGGCACAACAATATAGAGCACAAAGGCCAAGACGACGCCGCTCAGAGCGAGCCAGAACGGCATGGTCTGAACGCTGTGGAGGCCCAGGGCGAGCGCACCGTGAAAGTGTTCCGCGAGGTGAGTCATAGCCGCGTGCTGAGGATTCACCACAATCGCTGAAGAAAAGAAGTTGCCAAAGAGGAAGGGCTGAATCACAAGGCCCCCCAAGGCCACTGAAGGCACGGCGAGCGCAAGCAGAGGAGCAGTGACAACCCAGGGAGACTCGTGTGGTTCGTGATCAGCGTCGTAACGGGGCTTGCCGTGAAAGACGAGGAAGAAGAGTCGGAAGCTATAAAAGGCGGTGATGAATACGCCAATCAACAGCATGGTGTGCACGGTCTGGGCGACGCCCAAAGACGACGACCCCACCGCCTCGATGATCATGTCTTTGGAATAGAAACCTGAGAAGAACGGAGCACCGATAAGAGCGAGTGACCCAAGCAGGGAGACGGCATAGGTGAGAGGCATCTTCCGCCACAGGCCGCCCATGCGCCTCATGTCTTGCTCATGGTGCATGCCCATGATCACCGAACCTGCAGCGAGGAAGAGCAGCGCCTTGAAAAAGGCATGAGTCACAAGATGAAAGATTGCGACGGAGTAGGCCGAGGCACCCAGCGCGACGGTCATATATCCAAGTTGAGAGAGCGTGGAGTACGCAACAACGCGCTTGATGTCGTTTTGAACAACACCCAAAAGACCCATAAAGAGCGCCGTGATAGAGCCAACGACCATGACAAAGGTGAGTGCGCTCTCGGAGAGCTCAAAGAGGGGTGACATGCGAGCCACCATAAAGATGCCGGCGGTGACCATGGTGGCCGCATGAATGAGTGCCGAGATGGGGGTGGGGCCCTCCATCGAGTCGGGCAGCCACACGTGCAGAGGAAACTGTGCCGACTTTCCCATTGCGCCAATGAATAGACAGATACAGGCCAGCGACAGGAAGGACACCGAGACGCCCGGATAGAGCTCTATGGACCTGCTCGCCAGGGCGGGACCCATCTGAAAGGCCACACCAAAATCAAGGCTTGAGGTGGCAGACATCAACAGTCCGATGCCGAGGATGAAGCCAAAGTCTCCGACCCGATTCACCAAGAACGCCTTCATATTTGCGTAGATGGCCGTCGGCCGCTTGAACCAGAAACCAATGAGCAGGTAAGACACCAGCCCTACAGCCTCCCAGCCAAAAAAGAGCTGAAGAAAGTTGTTGCTCATTACAAGCATGAGCATGCTGAAGGTAAACAGAGAGATGTAACTGAAGAAGCGTTGGTAGCCATCGTCTTCTTCCATGTATCCAATGGTGTAAACGTGAACCATTAGCGAGACAAAGGTCACGACGACCATCATGGTGGCCGACAGGCTGTCAATGAGAAAGCCCACCTGCATGACGAGCCCACCTACTGTGGCCCAGGTATAGACCGGCCCGTTGAACAGGCGTCCGTCCAACACATCGAGCAGAATCACAACGGATGAGACAAACGAGATCGCAACGCCCAGAATGGTCACGCGATGACTGCCCTTGCGTCCAATGCTTTGCCCGAATAGGCCAGCAATAATCGCCCCAGCGAGAGGGGCGAGCGCTGCCAAGAGGTAGAGGTTCATCATCGGTCAGCCCCTCAGACCGTCGAGCTTCTCAACCTCGACCGTCTTCAGAGTTCTAAAGAGAACAACCAAAATGGCCAGTCCGATTGCCGCCTCTGCAGCGGCGACCGTGAGGATGAAAAAGACAAATATCTGGCCCTCGGCATTTCCGAGGAAGTGAGAGAAGGCGACAAAATTTAAGTTCACTGCGAGCAGCATGAGCTCAATCGCCATGAGCAGAATGATGAGGTTCTTTCGATTCATAAAGATACCCACCACACCCAGCGTGAAGAGGGTGGCGCCAACCAAAAGATAGGCAGAGAGCGTCATGCCCGATCACCCTTCTTGAACGACACCATTCGAAGCCGATCCCTTGCACGAACCCTCACCTGCTCACCAACGTTCTGGTGACGAGAATCCTTGCGATGACGAAGCGTCAAGGCGATCGCCGCCACCATGGCCACGAGCAGGATCACGGCCGCAAGCAGAAACGGATAGACGTACTGGGTGTAGAGAACCATGCCCAGCACTTGAGTGTTGCTGAGCGTGTTGTTGGCAGCAGGCGCCGGAGCGACCTGGAAACTACGAAGAACGATTGCGCCCATCTCAAACAGGATGAGCACGCCCACAGGCAGCGCGACCTTGAGGTTGGACCAGAATCCCTGACGAAGACGCTCTAGGTCGAAGTCAATCATCATAACCACGAACAAAAACAAGACCATGACCGCGCCAACGTAGACGAGCACCAGCGTGATGGCGAGAAACTCCGCACGAAGCAAGAGCCACAGCGATGCTGCACTGAAAAAGGTGAGGACGAGAAACAGCGCAGAATGCACCGGGTTTCGACTGCTAATGACCCGAGCGGCTGCAAACAGAAGGACCGCAGAAAAGGCGAAGAAAAAAGCGGTGGTGTAGTCCATAACGGTTTAACGGTAGCGCGCGTCGGCCTCTCTGGCCTTCGCAATCTCGGGTTCGTATCGATCACCGACGGCGAGCAGCATCTCTTTCGTGAAGTAGAGGTCGCCTCGCTTTTCGCCGTGGTACTCATGAATGTTGGTTTCTACGATGGAGTCGACAGGACAACTCTCCTCGCAGAAGCCACAGAAAATGCATTTTGTGAGATCGATGTCGTAACGAGTGGTGCGACGGGTACCATCTTCGCGGACCGCGCTCTCAATCGTGATGGCCTTTGCAGGACAGACAGCCTCGCAGAGCTTGCATGCAATGCAGCGTTCTTCACCGTTCGGGTAGCGCCTTAAGGCGTGCAGTCCACGAAAGCGTGGCGACTGCGGCGTTTTCTCCTCGGGGTACTGGAGCGTCGTTTTTCGACGAAAGAGGTTTTTCGCGGTGACACCAAGACCCGCGAGCATTTCGATGAGCAGGAAGCTCTTGATGTAGTGGCCAATCGCAGACATGGGAGTCCCCTTACTTCCAGATAGTCCAGGGCGTCTGCATCCAGACGCCTACGACCACGATCCAGACAAGCGTGACGGGAATAAAGATCTTCCAGCCCAGACGCATGATCTGGTCGTATCGGTAACGGGGAAAGGAGGCCCTGAGCCAGATAAAGCAGCTCACAATAAAAAAGGTTTTGAGCCCGAGCCAGATCCAGCCCGGCACAAAATCGAGAGCAGCAATGGGTGCAATCCATCCACCCAGAAACATGATGGCCGCAAGAGCAGAGAGCAAAATCATGTTGGCGTACTCGGCCAGAAAGAAGATGGCAAAGGCCATGCCGGAGTACTCCACCATGTGGCCCGCCACAATCTCGCTCTCTCCTTCGACGACATCGAAGGGGTGTCGATTCGTCTCAGCCACTGAAGATACGAAATAGACGACAAAGACAGGTAGCAGTGGGAGCCAATTCCAAGACAAGAAAGAGAGCCCCATCTGGGCGAACTCTCCCCGACCCTGCTGGGCAACGATGTCGATAAGGTTGAGACTTCCGGACACCATTAGAACCACGACCATCGCAAAACCAATGGCTAACTCATAGGACACCATCTGCGCGGAGGCACGCATCGCAGCAAGGAAGGCGTACTTAGAATTGGAGGCCCATCCCGCCAGAATGACTCCGTAGACCTCGAGCGACGTGATAGCCAGGAGAAAGAGAAGGCCCGCGTTGATGTCGGCCAAGATGGTCTCTGGACCAAATGGCATCACGGCCCACGCCGACAGCGCGGGCATGATCGTCATGATGGGCGCCAGCACGTAGAGGCCTTTGTTGGCCGCCGACGGGACGATGATCTCTTTGGTGAGAAGCTTCAGCGCATCCGCAATGGGCTGCAGGAGCCCCAGGGGGCCGACTCGGTTCGGGCCCATACGAGCATGCATCCAACCAATGAGCTTTCTCTCCCACAGCGTGAGGTAGGCCACGCCGGCAAGCAGGGGCAGGACCACACAGAGGATCTGCGCGAGAACGAAAACAACGGGCCAGGCTGGGCCGAAGAGCCCCTGCCCCGTTTGCTCAATGATGGGAAGCAGATCGTCCAAACTTAACTCGCGCGCGTATGCGGCACCACCTCAATGCAGCCGCTCCGACGATTGATGTGTGCGAAGTCGGGGTGTCCGGCGGCAAACCGAGCAACCCCACGGGCAAGCGCAGGGTCGGACTCAACGACGACATGCGCCTCCGACTTCCCGTGACGAACCAAGACGGGCATTCCGTCGGCGAGGCCCCTCTCGCGAAGGTCCTCGGGGTGCAGGCAGACGCGTGGGGCTGCAGACTGACTGGTCTCCCTCAGCGCATGCGCCCGACGCACGATGGGGTCCGTGAGATAAATAGGGGCATCACCAAGGCGCTCAAGGCCGGGTGATGGGCTGACAGCCACGGCCTGGGCAAGGGCGGCATCAGACCCCGCCTGAGGCGCCACGCGGAAGGACAACCCTGGCAGACGCTCCGCACCCACCGCCTGCGGCAACAAACTCTTTAAGACGGCCTCGGACGAATCGAAATCGAACTCGGGAATGTCGAGAAGATTGCCAAGCACCCGCAGCACCTTCCAGCCGGGTCTCACCTGGCCGGGTGCACTAACGGCGGCCTGGAACGATTGAAGCCGCCCACCCAGGTTGACGAAACTGCCAGAGGTCTCACTGAAGGGAGCGATGGGCAGCATGATCGTGGCGACGTCGGAGACTGCAGACTTGTAGGCCGTAAGCGCCACCACACCAAGGCCAGAATTCGCCGCCGCCTGCAGCGTCTCGATCGCTCTGGGACCATCGGCCAGATCGAGGCCCGGCTCAAGGTGGACCAAAACGAAGGCGGCTGCACTGTCAGCGAACATCTCGAAGGCGTTGTAGCCGCTTGCTTTGGGATGAGCCCCGGCCACGTAGCCTCCCACGCCATTGGCGCCGGACGGGAGGAACCCCAGACGAATCTCGAGCATCTCGCAGAGCGCCTGAAGGCGTGAAAGGAGGTGAGTGGCTTGCGGGTGGTGAATGACACCCGCGCCAACGAGAATTGCGGCCTTGCTCGCCCCAGAGGGCGCACTTGCTAGAGAGGCCACAACAGCGCGCGCATCCGCAGAGGGCTCAACTCGTGAGACGCCGGTGGGCATCGGCCGTTTGCTCTGGTCGGCCGCTGCAGACAGCAGCTCCGCAATCTGTCTCGCCCAGTCAGATGGCGCCGCTACCATCGTGGCCTTCAATGGCATCAGCAAGTCATCCGCCAGAGCATGAAGGGTCGATACCTCTGCGCCCTTGCGCACAGCCTGACGAAGTCTCTGTGCAAGAAGGGGGAGCTCTGCTCTCAACATGCTTCCCACGAGGAAGACCCGCTCGAGGCTGGAAACATCTTCCACGGGCATCCCAAGGTTGGGAGTTCCCGAGAGGTCAGCATCGAACTTCGGCTGCGACAGGCCAGGACGGAAATCGACGGAGTCGCTGTTCAACCCTCGCGTCAGCCTTGCCAGAAGGGTGAGTTCTTCGAGGGTGCTCATGGGCGAGGCCATGGATCGAACCCGATTCGGTCCTCGCGATGCAGCCTGACGGAGCAGATCGGCCGCCTTGGCCAGCGCCGTGGGCCAGTCGGTCTCGCGCCACTCTCCGCGGGGCTCACGAACCATGGGTACCGTGAGCCGATCCTCGCTCGTGAGACCCTCATAGCTGAATCGATCCCGATCAGAGATCCAGCACTCGTTGACCTGCTCATTTTCGAGGGGAACGACTCTCAAAACTCGACCTGCCTTTGCCTGCAGGACGATATTTGCGCCTAATGCATCGTGAGGACTGATGGAGCGGCGGCGGGCCAGTTCCCAGGTGCGCGCCTGATACCGAAAGGGCTTACTCGTGAGAGCACCCACAGGGCATACGTCAATCATATTTCCGGAGAGTTCGCTCTCAATGGCGTGCCCCACGAAAGACATGATCTCGGAGTGCTCGCCACGCCCAGCCATTCCGAGTTCCATGACGCCGGCGATTTCTTGGCCGAAACGAACACATCGAGTGCAGTGAATACAACGCGACATCTCTTGGGCTGATATGAGGGGCCCCATCGGTTTGTGAAAGACGACGCGCTTTTCTTCGTGATAGCGCGAGGCGGAGGGTCCATAACCCACCGCGAGGTCTTGCAGTTGACATTCGCCGCCCTGATCGCAGATGGGACAGTCCAGAGGGTGGTTGATGAGCAAGAACTCCATGACCCCTTTTTGGGCCATCTTGGCCTTGGGCGAAGCGGTCTGGACCTTCATTCCCGCGGAGACAGGCGTGGCGCAAGCGGGGAGCGGCTTGGGCGCCTTCTCAACATCCACAAGGCACATCCGACAGTTGGCCGCAATCGAGAGTTTCTTGTGATAACAGAAGTGAGGAACGTACAGCCCGAGCTTGGCCGCCGCATCCATCACCATGCTGCCGGGCGGCACCTCAACCTTTTGGCCGTCAATCTCGAGTTCAATCATGGGGCACCAAACAGGTCTTATGGGTAATGTGGTGCTCGAACTCGGATCGAAACTGCTTGATAAACGCACGCACGGGCATGGCCGCTGCGTCGCCCAGCGCGCAGATGGTTCGGCCCTGAATATTGTCGGCGACTCGATTCAGTTGGTCGAGGTCTTCCATCGTTCCATGACCCTCCTCAAGTCGCTTGACCATGCGCCACAACCAGCCGGTGCCCTCTCGGCAGGGCGTACATTGGCCACAAGACTCCTCGTGATAGAAGTACGAGAGCCTCAGAAGACAGCGGACCATGCAGCGGGACTCATCCATCACGATGACCGCGCCCGAACCCAACATGGACCCCGCCTTGGCAATCGAGTCATAGTCCATGTCCGTTGCCATCATCACATCGGCGGGAAGCACGGGCATGGATGAACCGCCGGGGATCACGGCCTTCAGTCTGCGCCCCTCCCGCACTCCACCGGCCAATTCCAGTAACTTTGCAAATGGAGTGCCCAAGGGAACCTCGTAATTGCCGGGCCGCTCCACGTCCCCCGAGACGGAGAAGATCTTCGTCCCTCCGTTGTTGGGCTTGCCCACTTCGAGATAGGCGGCACCGCCATTTCGAATAATCCACGGTGTCGCGGCAAACGTCTCCGTGTTGTTGATGGTGGTTGGCTTTCCATACAGGCCGTAGCTCGCGGGAAAGGGTGGCTTGAAACGCGGCTGACCCTTTTTTCCCTCGAGGGACTCAAGAAGGGCTGTCTCCTCGCCGCAGATATAGGCGCCATAGCCGTGGTGGGCATGCAACTCGAAATGAAAGCTCGAGCCCAGAATGCTTCGACCGAGATAGCCAGCTGCACGGGCCTCTTCAAGAGCCTCTTCAAAGCGCTCATAGGTCTCGAAAATCTCACCGTGGATGTAGTTGTAGCCAACGGAGATACCCATGGCGTAGGCGGCGATGGCCATTCCCTCGATGACGATATGCGGGTTGTAGCGAAGGATGTCTCGATCTTTAAAGGTGCCCGGCTCACCCTCATCGGAGTTGCAGACCAGATACTTCTGAATGGGCAACTTGGCTGGCATGAAGCTCCACTTCAAGCCCGTGGGGAAGCCCGCTCCACCGCGTCCCCGAAGCAGCGACGCCTTGACCTCCGCAATAACTTCTTCCGGCGTCATCCCCGGACCACCATCGACACCCAGAATCTTTTTGAGCGCCTTATAGCCATCGCGAGCCTCGTAGTCCTTCAGGCGCCAACCATCAGGCGTCAGCCCAGCCAGTATCTGCGGGGAAATATGGCGGCCATGAAAGCAGGTGTCGATCAATGGAATATCAGGTGCGCCCATGCTGACCCTCCCCTGGTTGCGCCGCGGCCTCGGCACGCAACTCGTCAAGTAAGACATCGATGCGGTTGTTTGACATGAAACTGCACATACGGTGGTTGTTTACAAGCAGCACGGGGGAATCGCCGCACGCCCCCATGCACTCCCCCTCTTTGAGGGTGAAGAGGCCGTCATCCGTGGTCTCATTGAAAGAGATTCCCAGCTTGGCCTGAATGTAGTGGGCCGCGTGATTGCCGCTCCGAAGGGCACAAGGCAGGTTCGTGCAGACCGTTAACTTGAAGCGTCCGACGGGTTCGAGGTCGTACATGTTGTAGAAGGTTGCGACCTCGTGAACCGCAATAGGCGGCATCTGCAAATAGGCCGCCACCTCTGCCTCTGCCTCCGGAGAGACCCAACCAAGCTCTCGCTGAGCAATACGAAGTGCGGACATCACGGCCGACTGTTTCTGGTCAGCGGGGTATTTCGCCAGTTCACGGTCGATCAGCCTGAAGGCCTCATCGGACAGCACCCGGGCAGGCGCTTCAGACAGCGAGAACTGCGTGCTCATCGATCGATCTCCCCAAACACAATGTCTTGGGTGCCAATGATGGTGACCACATCGGCAAGCATGTGGCCCCGTGACATCTCATCGAGTGCCTGAAGGTGGGCAAATCCAGGCGCTCGAATCTTCACTCGGTAGGGCATGTTCGCACCATCCGAAATGAGATAGATGCCGAATTCGCCCTTCGGGTGCTCCACAGCGCTATAGCACTCGCCTTCAGGGACGTGAAAGCCCTCGGTGAAGAGCTTGAAGTGGTGAATGAGCTCTTCCATGTTGGACTTCATGCCGGACCGTTGGGGGGGCGACACCTTGTGATTGTCGGTCATCACCGGCCCTGGGTTGGCTCGCAGCCATGCTGAGCATTGCGCCACAATCTTGGTGCTCTCCCTCATCTCTGCCATTCGCACCAGGTAACGATCGTAGCTGTCGCCCTCGGTTCCAACGGGGATATCAAAGTCGACCTCGTCGTAGACCTCATAGGGCTGTGCTTTTCTTAGATCCCAGGCGATGCCTGAGCCACGGAGCATAGGGCCGGTAAAGCCGAGGGCTCGAGCCCGGTCTGGCGTCACCACACCAATACCGACCAGCCGCTGTTTCCAGATTCGGTTATCGGTGAGCAGCGTCTCGTACTCGTCGATGCACTTCGGGAACCGGGCCACGAAATCATCGATGAAGTCGAGCAGGCTCCCCTGACGATTCTCGTTCAGCCGACGCACATCACTCTTGCTTCTTAGGCGGTTGGCCTGATATTGGGGCATCGACTCGGGCAGGTCTCGATAGACACCGCCAGGTCGGTAATAGGCCGCGTGCATTCGGGCGCCGGATACGGCCTCGTAGCAGTCCATGAGGTCTTCTCGCTCACGGAAGGCGTACAGGAAGACGGCCATGGCGCCCACGTCAAGCCCGTGTGCTCCGATCCACAACAGATGATTGAGGATGCGAGTGATCTCATCGAACATCACTCGTATGTACTGAGCCCGCCGAGGAACTTCTAGACCCAACAACTTCTCGATGGCCATGACATAGGCGTGCTCGTTACACATCATGGACACGTAGTCCAGACGGTCCATGTAAGGGACGGACTGAAGAAAGGTTTTGGACTCTGCAAGCTTTTCTGTGCCCCGGTGCAAAAGACCGATGTGAGGGTCGGCCCTCTGAACAACCTCGCCATCGAGTTCGAGGACCAGCCGAAGCACCCCGTGGGCAGCCGGGTGCTGAGGCCCAAAGTTGAGGGTGTAATTTTTAATCTCGGGCATAGGTCTCTTCCCGAATGACACGCGGCGTGATCTCCCGTGGTTCGATCGTCACGGGCTGATAGACGACGCGCTTTTGCTCAGGGTCATAACGCATCTCTACGTAACCCGAGGTTGGGAAATCTTTCCGGAAGGGGTGTCCAATAAAGCCGTAGTCGGTGAGGATGCGCCGCAGATCAAGGTGCCCCTCAAAGACAATCCCAAAGAGGTCAAAGGCCTCTCGCTCGTACCACCCTGCAGACGGCCAGACCTCAGTCAATGAGGGGACGAGTGGGAGGTCGTCATCCGGACAAAACGCCCTCAGCCGAAGCCTCTGATTTAACTCAACGGAAAGAAGGTGCGACACCACCGCAAAACGAGGGCCTTCGTGACGACCCTCGGCATAAGCCGAGTAATCGACGCCACAGAGGTCGAGCAGCGTGTCGAATCGCAAGCCCGGCGCCTCACAGAGAGCAGCAGCTGAGGCAAGCAGCTGGCCGGCGGGTACGACAACCGTGACCTCGCTGAAGGAGACATGGACCTGCACGGCCTCACCCAGCGCCGCGCTGACCCGTTGGGCGAGCGCCTCAGCGGGCGCGAGCGGCTCCCCTCCTGTGGTCGCGCCGCCGTCGGCAGGCGCAGAAATCATCTGATCAGTCACGGGCGATGGTGCTCGTACGTTTTATCTTATTTTGCAGCTGGATGATGCCGTACATGAGCGCCTCTGCGGTTGGCGGACAACCGGGCACATAGATGTCGACGGGCACGATTCGATCACAGCCTCGAACGACGGAATAGGAGTAGTGGTAGTAGCCACCGCCATTCGCGCAAGACCCCATCGAAATGACCCAGCGAGGCTCGGGCATCTGGTCATAGACCTTGCGCAGAGCCGGTGCCATCTTGTTGCAGAGGGTTCCCGCGACAATCATAAGATCGGACTGACGAGGACTCGGGCGAAAGACCACCCCGAATCGATCGAGGTCGTATCGAGCCGCACCGGCGTGCATCATCTCTACAGCGCAGCATGCGAGACCAAAGGTCATTGGCCACAGAGAACCCGTGCGCGTCCAGTTGATGACCTGATCGGCGGTCGTCGTGATAAATCCCTGTTTGAATACGCCGTCAATTGCCATGAATCATTCCCAGTCAAGGGCCCCCTTCATCCACTCATAGGCAAAGCCGAGCACAAGAATGGCCAGAAACACCATCATGGAGAGAAAGCCAAAGAGTCCAATCTGCTTGAGGCTCACAGCCCAAGGAAAAAGAAAGGCAATCTCGAGGTCGAACAGAATGAAAAGGATCGCCACGAGGTAGTAACGCACGTCAAACTGCATGCGTGCGTCCTCGAAAGCTTCAAAGCCACACTCATAGGGCGAGAGTTTCGCATCGTCGGGGCGATTGGGGCCAATAACCTTGCCCAGCAGCATAGGACCCACACCGACCGCCAGACCCACGGCGATAAAGAGCAGAACCGGCAGATAGGGCTCTAAGGGCATTCGACTCCTCTCGGAATTGGACGGATGAGTTCCACACGACTGGTGCCGACGGCGAGACTCGAACTCGCACAGCTTTCGCCACTACCCCCTCAAGATAGCGTGTCTACCAATTTCACCACGTCGGCACTGCATTTCTGCTACAACAAAGTTACGGCTTCGAGGGAATCTGGTTCACGGGAGAGGAGCCCGCCTCGCCAGCCGGCTGAGCCGGCGCAGGGGGCGAGGCCCCCGGAATCGCCCCCGGAATTGTTTCCATGATACCGCCAGAGCCCCCAGATGTGCGAGCAGACGGGGTCGCCAGAAGGTTCAGACCGAGGGTGCTTGAGAAGAAGATTGCCGCCATCACTGCGGTGGATCGGGAGAGAAAGTTGGCGGACCCGGAGGCGCCAAAGACCGTTCCGGAACTGCCGGACCCGAAGGCCGCGCCCATATCTGCGCCTTTTCCCTGTTGGAGGAGCACCAGCACGATGATGCCCAGGGCCGAGAGCACCTGAACAACGATAAGGAGGTTCTGAATCCAAGCCATACAAGAGCCTTTCTAGTGAACGCGAGCGACGGCCGCCTGCAAAATACCCGAGAATTCGACTGCATCAAGAGAGGCGCCACCGACCAGCACCCCGTCAATATCGGGCTGAGCGAGAAGCACGGCCGCGTCAGCCGCTCGAACACTTCCGCCATAAAGAATTCGAAGGCGGTCTGAGGGAAGGCCTGCGGCCCGAAGGGCCTCCCGAATGGACAGATGCATCGCCTGCGCATCCTCTGGGCGAGCAGCCAGACCTGACCCTATGGCCCAGATAGGCTCATAGGCGATCGCAACGTCCACGACCTTCTCGGCATCGAGTCCGACCAGCGCAGCACGGACCTGCGCACAGACAGCGTCAGTCGCCCGGCCCGACTGACGCTGCTCCAGGGACTCGCCCACGCAGACCACGGGCATCAGTCCTTTTGCTTGAAGGGCCTTCGTCTTTCTGTTGACTGAGTCATCGGACTCGGCCTGTCTCGCCCGTCGCTCTGAGTGACCCACGAGAGAAAAGGTGCACTCGAAGTCCTGCAGCATGTGCACGCTGATCTCGCCCGTGAACGCTCCTGAGGGCTGGTCTGACACATCCTGGGCACCCCAATGCACCCCCCGGCCGCGCAGACGAATTGCAACCTGAAAAAGATAGGGCGACGGGACAGCAAGGCCCACATCAACCCGAGCCCGCTCAAGGAGAGGCTCGCTGAGATCGAGCAACCCACCCAGAAGCTGCTCATTGGAGACCATGTCTCCATTCATCTTCCAGTTTCCAAGTACCAAAGGGCGTCGCACCAGCGAGCGTCCTGTTGCGTCAGTGCGAGGCGGAGGACTCACCCGCCGCGTGCGATGGCGCGTCGGCAGAGGGTGAAGCCTCCTCGAGCAGTGCTTTCATCGACAGACGCAGACGACCCTTCTCATCCGCTTCGATCACCTTCACGCGAACGGCCTGACCCTCTTTGAGGTAATCCGAGACCTGGTTTACGCGCTCATTTGCGATTTGGGAAATGTGAAGCAGCCCGTCCTTGCCCGGGAGCACGGACACGATGGCGCCGAACTCGAGAAGACGAAGAACCGTGCCCTCGTAGACGCGACCTACTTCCACCTCCGCGGTCAACTCCTCAATTCGGCGAATAGCGTCACGCGCAGCCTCGGCGGTCGTCGCTGCAATGGTGATCGATCCATCCTCCTGGATGTCAATGGTGGTGCCCGTCTCCTCGGTGATGGCTCGGATGGTGGCCCCTCCTTTGCCAATCACATCGCGGATGCGCTCCGGATTGATCTTCATGCTATAGAGACGGGGTGCAAACTCGGAGAGTTCTGTGCGGGCTGCGCCCATGGCCTCTTTCATCTTCGCCAGGATGTGGACTCGAGCTTCATGAGCCTGCGCAAGTGCGACCTGCATGATCTCTTTCGTAATGCCTTGAATCTTGATGTCCATCTGAAGTGCGGTGACGCCGTTCTCCGTGCCCGCCACCTTGAAGTCCATATCACCCAGGTGATCTTCATCACCCAAGATGTCTGTCAGGACTGCAAAGCGACCGCCCTCTTTGATGAGGCCCATGGCAATACCCGCAACATGGGCCTTCAGGGGAACGCCTGCATCCATAAGCGAGAGGCAGCCGCCGCACACGGAAGCCATGGATGAGGAGCCATTCGACTCGGTGATCTCACTCACCACGCGCATGGAGTAAGGGAATTCCTCCGCGGTGGGGAGTACCGCTACCAAGGCTCGCTTCGCAAGGCGTCCGTGACCAATCTCTCGACGCTTGGGGGACCCAACCCGCCCCGTTTCACCCGTGGCGAACGGGGGCATATTGTAGTGAAGCATGAAGCGGTCGCGGTACTCACCCCCGAGCGCGTCAATCACCTGCTCATCGCGATTGGTACCAAGGGTTGCGACCACCAGCGCCTGCGTCTCTCCGCGGGTAAAGAGCGCGGAACCGTGGGTCCTCGGCAGAATCCCGGTGCGAATTGCGATGGGTCGCACCGTCCGCGTGTCACGCCCGTCGATACGGGGCTCCCCATTCAAAATCTGACCTCTGACCACAGCAGACTCCAGACCAAAGAGCGTGTCTTGAACAAGGTTTCCGCTTGGCAGTGGACGCCCAGAGGAGCTTGCCTCAGCCTCAAGGGTCGCTTCGACGTGGGCGTAGATATCTTTCAGCTTCTGGGATCGCTCCTGTTTGTTTCTGAGGCCATACGCGGCCTTCAAGGGTGTCTCAGCAAGCTCCTTCACTCTTGAGACAAGCGCCTCGTCCTTCTCGGGTGCCTGCCAGCTCCACTCGGGCTTACCCGCCTTCTCAACAAGCCGATGAATCGCATCAATGGCCACGCGCATCTGCTCGTGCCCAAAGACCACCGCGCCCAGCATGATCTCCTCGGACAGCTGTTGTGCCTCTGACTCCACCATGAGCACAGCCGCCTCGGTTCCTGCGACCACAAGGTCGAGGGCGGAAGACTTGAGTTGGCTCACCGTGGGATTCAGCACATAGGAGCCGTTGACATAGCCGACACGAGCCGCGCCCACCGGCCCATGGAAGGGGACACCAGAAATCGAGAGCGCCGCCGAGGCACCAATGAGCGCAGGAATATCCGGATCGATCTCCGGGTTGAGCGACATCACATGGACGACCACTTGAACTTCGTTGTAGAAGCCCTCTGGGAATAGGGGACGAATGGGGCGGTCGATGAGGCGAGATGTGAGCGTCTCTTTCTCACTTGGGCGACCCTCTCGCTTAAAAAAGCCACCCGGAATTTTCCCGGCCGCATAAGTCTTCTCGAGATAATCGACCGTGAGGGGGAAAAAATCTTGACCCGCTTTGGCCGACTTCGCTGCGACGACAGTGGCCAACACCACCGTGTCATCCATGGAGACCAGAACGGCCCCGGTTGCCTGGCGAGCAATCTCGCCGGTTTCAATCTTTACGTTGTGCTGCCCAAACTGGAAGGTCTCTTGCGCGATCGTGAACAATTTTCATCCTTTAGAAAAAACAAAGCCCGGCAGAGACCGGGCCCGGTACCACTCTACTTACGCAGACCCAGACGCTCGATGAGAGAGCGGTAGGCCTGAAGATTGGTTCGCTTCAGGTAGTCGAGAAGTTTTCGCCGGCGACTCACCATTTTGAGCAGTCCACGGCGAGAGTGATGGTCTTTTTGGTGCTCTTTGAAGTGGTCGGTGAGCTCGTTGATTCGGGTCGTAAGGAGCGCAACTTGCACCTCAGGTGACCCGGTGTCTCCGGGCGCGCGCTGAAACTGCGTAACGACCTCAGATTTCTGAAGATGGGCGGTGGTCATGGCATGGGTTCCTAAAAAAGGTGGACTTGCGGTCTCGACTGCCGATCGAGCCGTGCTCAAAACCCGCGAGTTTAGCCCTTTCTCCAGCGTTTTACAACGCTGGGGACCCATCTGCCTTAAGAACCCTAAGGCTGCTGAGGGTTGACGCGGGGTTGGGAGGCGAGCCGGTTGAGCGCATTCAGGTAAGCCTTGGCGCTCGCCACGACGATATCGGGGTCTGACGCCATGCCATTAACGACCCGACCCTCCCGGGACAGCCGCATGGTGACCTCCCCCTGAGACTCCGTGCCGGTGGTGATGGCATTCACAGAGAACAACAAGAGCTCTGCCCCGCTGTGAACCTCGCGCTCAATTGCTCGCACGGTGGCATCCACCGGACCGTTGCCCTCGGACTCACTGGAGACCTCTCTCCCGTCCATGGAAAATGTGACGCGCGCAAGGGGGCGCTCTCCCATCTCGGAGCGCTGTGACAAGGAGAGGAGTCGATACCGATCGTCCTTGGTCTCCACATCGCCCATGACCAGCGCTTGAAGATCTTCATCAAAGATCTCGCTCTTTCGATCCGCAAGTTCCTTAAAGCGCGCAAAGGCATCATTGAGGGCCTGTTCGCTTTCAAGCTCGATTCCGATTGCGCTCAGGCGCTGCCGAAACGCGTTCCGGCCCGAGAGCTTTCCGAGAACAATTCGATTCGCCGTCCAGCCCACATCTTCTGCGCGCATGATCTCGTAGGTCTCTCGATGCTTCAGAACTCCGTCTTGGTGGATACCGGACTCGTGGGCGAACGCATTGGCGCCGACGATCGCTTTATTGGGCTGCACCGGGTAGCCCGTAATCTGGGATACCAGCCGAGAGGCAGGAACAATTTGGCTGATGTCGACCCCGGAGTCGCAACCAAAGACATCGCGTCGCGTCTTCACCGCCATCACAATCTCTTCGAGACTCGCGTTTCCCGCCCGCTCTCCCAAGCCGTTGATGGTGCATTCAACCTGACGTGCGCCCCCAAGGACCGCAGACAAAGAGTTTGCGACGGCCATCCCCAAATCGTTATGGCAATGGGTCGACCAGATGACCTTGTCCGCACCCGGAGTGCGCTCAATGAGCGACTTCATACGATCTCCCCATTGCCCGGGCACGCTGTACCCCACGGTGTCGGGAACATTAATTGTCTTGGCTCCGGCACGAATCACCTCGCCGAAGATGCGCACCAAAAAGTCGAGGTCTGAACGAACCGCGTCCTCGCCAGAGAACTCCACATCATCCGTGTACTGGAGTGCCAGTTTGACTGCCGCGACGCCGGCCTCCACCACCTGGTCTGGGCTCATACGAAGCTTCTTCTCCATATGGATCGGGCTGGTGGCAATAAAGGTATGGATACGGCGGCGCTTAGCCGGCGCGATGGCCTCGCCTGCAGCGCGGATGTCTTTCTCGGTTGCTCGAGCCAGAGAACAGACGGTGCTCTCGGTGATCGCCTCTGCGACAGCGCGAACCGCGTCAAAGTCCCCGGGACTCGCCGCAGCAAACCCAGCCTCAATCACGTCAACCCGCAGGCGCTCTAACTGCCTCGCGATGCGCACCTTCTCATCGCGAGTCATGGATGCGCCGGGGCTCTGTTCCCCATCGCGCAAGGTGGTGTCAAAAATAATCAATTGGTCCGACATGGTTCGTCCTTTTCCAGATTCGCTGTCCGCGCGACATGCGTGCAGATGAGCGACGCCTTTTGGGCATTGTGATGAAAAGATTGTGTGTCCGCAGAAGGCTTGGGCTGGCGCGGACTGCCAGCGGTGGGATCGTTATGAGCGCGCGCGGCGCAGTCGACCCCGAAGAGCGGCTAGGGCTAGCGGGCTCCGAAGAAACGGTGCTGAGGGGGCAGACAAAGAAACATCCATGAGAGGACTATAAGTCCTTCTTTTCGGCCTCGGCAAACAAAACCACCTTTGCACCGTGGGATTTTTGCCACAGGTAGACAGCATAGCCCGACACACCATAGGCCGAGACCAGCAGAAACAGCATGGTCGGCGGATCTTGCGAGATGAGCACCAGTAGCAACGCGCCTATTGCAATGAAAATAAATGGAACACTGCGGCGCAGGTTGATGTCCTTGAAGCTGTAGAAAGGCACGCTACTCACCATGGTGACCCCAGCGTAGACCGTCAGACCCCAGACCAACCAACGTAGGTCGGCCACTGCTTGCGTCATAAATCGAGTCTCTCGAAGGTCGGTCACCAGCCAGACCAGTCCTGCAACCAGCGCGGCGGCAGCCGGACTCGGCAGACCCTGAAAAAACCGTTTGTCGATCACCGATGCATTGGTGTTGAAGCGAGCCAATCGAAGCGCCGCGCCAGCCACATAGATAAAGGCTGCCAGCCAACCAAGTTTGCCCATCCCCTGGAGAGCCCATTCGTAGACAATCAGAGCAGGCGCCACCCCAAACGAGACCATGTCCGCAAGGCTGTCATAGTTCGCGCCAAAATCGGATGTGGTGTTCGTCAGGCGGGCTACTCGGCCATCGAGACTGTCCAGAACCATCGCAACGAAGATCGCCACAGCAGCCTGAGTGAACTGGCTGTTCATCGCCATCACGATGGCGTAGAAGCCGCTGAAAAGGCAGGCCGTCGTGAAGAGATTGGGCAGCAGATAAATACTCTGCCGTCGCCGAGCCTTAGGGGGTTGCATGGACTCCATCTTGGGCTGACGGCGGCCAGTGCGCAAGAGCCGTTGCGTGGGCGAGGACCACCTCACCGACGGCCACGAGCGGCTGGCTGCCTCTGGGTAGATAGACATCCACCCTCGACCCAAAACGGATAAATCCATAGCGCGAGCCGCGAAGAAGCTGATCGCCCTCCCGCACGTAGCAGAGAATGCGACGGGCCACCAGGCCAGCAATCTGAACGCAACTGAGTTGACGCCCCTTGTCATCCTCCAAGAGCAGCGCATTGCGCTCATTCTCGATCGAGGCCTTGTCAAAGGATGCGTTCACGAACCGACCCGGGGTATAGAGCACCCGACGCACCGTGGCCGCAACTGGGGATCGGTTGGAGTGGACGTTAAACACGTTCATGAAGACGCTGATTTTTACCGTCTCGAGGCCCGAGAAGGGGTCTCGGGCGGGGCCGACGTAGACGATGCGTCCGTCCGCGGGGCTGGCGATCGCCTCCTCATCGGCACACGGCACCCGAGCAGGATCTCGAAAGAACTGCACAACAAAGAGGGCCACCAGCCAGAGCAGGGCCCCAACGTAACCCCATTCAAGAAACGAGCCGACCGCCGCAGTTCCCACGGTGAGCGCCACGAACGGCCACCCCTCTCGGGCGATGAGGGGATGGGGATAGCGAGGAACGTCAACGCGGCTGATGTTGATACCCTTAGTTCCGCGACTGATCGACGAGTTTATTGGCCTTGATCCAAGGCATCATCGCCCGGAGGCGCTCGCCCACCTGCTCAATCTGGTGCTCAGCCGTGAGGCGGCGACGCGACTGGAGCACGGGCGCGCCGGCACGGTTCTCAAGAATGAACTCCTTCGCGTACTCGCCGGTTTGTATGCGGTGAAGACACTCACGCATGGCCTCCTTGGCCTGCGGGCCGACAACGCGAGGTCCCGTCACATACTCGCCGAACTCCGCATTGTTCGAGATCGAGTAGTTCATGTTGGCAATGCCGCCCTCGTAGATAAGGTCAACAATGAGCTTGAGTTCGTGTAAGCACTCAAAGTAGGCCATCTCAGGTGCGTAGCCGGCCTCCACGAGGGTCTCAAATCCGGCCTTGATGAGCTCCACGGTTCCACCGCAGAGCACCGCCTGCTCACCGAAGAGGTCAGTCTCCGTCTCCTCACGAAAATTCGTCTGGATGATGCCGGCCTTCCCGCCCCCAATAGCGCATGCATAGGCCAAGGCCATATCACGAGCGCGTCCGCTGTTATCGTGGTGGACTGCGATAAGACAGGGCACGCCTCCCCCGAGGGTGTAGGTGTGGCGCACGGTGTGGCCCGGAGCCTTGGGCGCAATCATGATGACGTCTAGATCGGCGCGGGGAACCACTTGGCCGTAGTGCACATTGAAGCCGTGGGCAAAGGCGAGCGCGGCGCCATTCTTGATATGAGGAGCGACATCGCCGCTGTAAACCGCTGCGATGTTCTCATCCGGCATCAGCATCATGACCAGGTCTGCGCCATGAACCGCGTCACGGACCTCTGCCACCTTGATCCCCGCCTTCTCAACCTTGGGCCAGGACGGGCCACCCTTGCGAACACCCACTACCACATCAACACCACTGTCATGGAGATTCTGGGCATGTGCATGGCCCTGCGAGCCGTAGCCCAGGATGGCGACCTTTTTTCCTTTGAGCAGGGAGAGATCACAGTCCTTATCGTAGAAGACATTCATGGCGTGAGTCCTTTCAAAAAATAGTTAAGCCCGCAGGACGCGTTCTCCGCGCGAGATGCCGGAACTTCCAGTGCGGACGGTTTCGAGGATTGCGGTCTGATCGAGTGCTGCGATGAATGCATCAAGCTTGCTGCTATCTCCCGTCAGCTCAATGGTGTAGCTGGCATCGGTTACATCGATGATTCGACCTCGGAAAATATCCGCCATCCGCTTCATCTCCTCTCGATCTTTGCCCGCAGCCCGAACCTTAATGAGCATGAGCTCACGCTCGATGTGGGGATGATCGGAAAGGTCGATCACCTTCACCACCTCGATGAGACGGTTTAGATGCTTGGTGATCTGCTCAATCACATCGTCAGACCCCCGCGTCACGATGGTCATCCGAGAGAGCGAGGCGTCCTCGGTGGGTGCAACCGTCAGGCTCTCAATGTTGTACCCGCGCGCAGAGAAGAGGCCCACCACACGGGAGAGCGCGCCAGGTTCGTTTTCCAGCAAGAGGGAAATCACGTGTCTCATCAGCCCCCTCCTACAGATCTTCTGAGCCAAGCAGCATGTCGGTAAGGCCCTTGCCCGCCTGGACCATTGGCCACACGTTTTCGGTCTGGTCCGTAATGAAATCCATGAAGACCAGTCGATCCCTCATGGCAAACGCCTCCTTGAGAACGGGCTCGACATCGGCGGGTTTGTCGATGCGGAACCCCACATGACCGTATGACTCAGCCAGCTTCACGAAGTCGGGGAGCGAGTCCATATAGGACTCAGAGTAGCGACTGCCGTACTCGATCTCTTGCCACTGCCGCACCATGCCGAGGTAGCGATTGTTGAGGTTGACCACTTTTACGGGGAGCCGATACTGCTGACAGGTAGACAACTCCTGAATATTCATCTGGATCGAGGCTTCGCCCGTGATGCACACCACCTCAGCATCGGGGTTGGCAAACTTCACGCCCATGGCGTAGGGCAGACCCACCCCCATGGTTCCGAGACCACCCGAGTTGATCCACCGTCGGGGCTTATCGAAGTGGTAGTACTGCGCGGCCCACATCTGGTGCTGGCCCACATCCGAGGTGACAAAGGCATCCCCGTGGGTGAGACGCCACACGGCCTCAACAACGGCCTGAGGCTTAATCACGTCTGTACTTGTCTTGTAGGCGAGGCAATTGAGGCCCCGCCACTCTTCGATCTGCTTCCACCACGCCTCGAGTGACTTGGCCTGCGGCTTGTGGCCAGAGGACATGAGCTCGGTGAGCTGGGTGAGCAACTCCTTCATGACCTCTTTCACGTCACCCACGATGGGCGTGTCCACCTTGACCCGCTTCGAGATGGAGGATGGGTCAATATCGACATGAATGATCTTGCGTGGATTTTGCGCAAAGTGCTTCGGATTACCGATCACTCGATCGTCAAAGCGCACTCCGATTGCTATGAGCACATCACAGTGCTGCATGGCCATGTTGCACTCATAGGTTCCGTGCATACCCGGCATGCCCAAGAACTTAGAGTCAGAGGCTCGGTAGGCGCCCAGACCCATGAGGGTATTGGTGCAGGGATAACCCAGCATATCGACCAGCTGGTTGAGCTCCTCAGAGGCATTCGCGAGGATGACGCCTCCACCCGTGTAAATCATCGGACGCTCTGCCCCAAGAATCATCTGAGCAGCCTTCTTGATCTGCCCCGAATGGCCCTTGACGGTGGGGTTGTAGGAGCGCATCCGAACCTCGGATGGATAGTGGAACTTGCATCGATCACGCGTGATGTCCTTGGGGACATCGATGAGCACAGGGCCGGGCCGGCCCGTTCGAGCAATAAAGAAAGCCTTTTTGACAGTCTCCGCGAGGTCTTTCACATCCTTCACGAGAAAGTTGTGCTTCACACAGGGCCGGGTAATGCCAACGGTGTCGCACTCCTGGAAGGCATCCAAGCCAATCGCGTGGGTGGGAACCTGTCCCGAGATGATGACCATCGGGATGGAGTCCATGTAAGCGGTTGCAATGCCCGTGACGGCATTGGTCAGTCCGGGCCCGCTGGTGACGATGGCCACGCCCGTCTTCTGGCTTGATCGCGAATACGCATCGGCCGCGTGAATGGCCGCCTGCTCATGCCGAACAAGGATGTGCTTGACCTTGTCCTGCTTGAAAATCTCATCGTAAATATAGAGAACGGCTCCGCCGGGGTAGCCAAAGAGGTGCTCCACCTTCTCTTCTTGAAGGCAGCGCACAAGAATTTCTGCGCCAGTGCATTCCATTACGTTTCGCGTCCTTAACAGTTCCAGTGATCCCCGCCCGTCGGCACCACCCGCGCTATGAGTTGCAAGCGCCGGCGATACAGACCTTGGTGCAGGGCCTTTGAGCTGATGGATCGGCAGCTCGCACGCCTTTTGGGCGCTTGGGCTGTCGGGTCAATCGGCAAGCCGCGTAGACTAAACGATGGAAAGTCTATGGTCAACCCAATTGTTCCCGCCTCTGTTTGGCGACGCTTTGTCTGCATGGGCTACGAGGCCTTTTTGCTCGTGGGGCCCATTCTGGTGATCTCGTTCGTCTATGCGTGGATCATCGGCCAAGATGACCGACACCCCGGCCTTGAGGACGTCAAACGTCTGGGTCTGCAGATGACGATTTTCATCGCGGGCCTGGCCTACTTTCGCTGGGGGTGGAGCGAAGGCCGCGTCACCCTCCCCATGCAGACCCTCGCCTTGGTGATTGAGGACGCATCAACTGGCGAGCCGATCAGCCGAGGACGCGCCTTGGCCCGAGCTGCCCTGGGCAGTCTCTTTGTGTTCACAGGGCTCTGGCTCGCAGCCCTTTTCCGACGTGATCGACAGACACCTTACGACCTCATTCTCGGTACGCGTCTGCGCCATGCGCCGCGTCCTCGAACACCACACTAGTGAACCACGCGCTCGAAGGACAACTCCCCTCCCTTGAGGTCAACCGGCACGATCGAGCCGGGCGGAAACCGACCCTCCAGAATGAGTCGGGCCACCGGGTTCTCGATCTGTGACTGAATGGCGCGCTTGAGCGGCCGAGCCCCGTAGAGCGGATCAAAACCCACCTTGGCGATCTCATCAAGAGCGCCCTCAGAGACCTCAAGCCGCAGGTCGCGTTCGGCCAGTCGCGCGGACAATCGCTGCAGCTGAATGCTCGCAATATTGCGCACGTGGTCTGCCCCCAGAGCGTGAAAGACCACCACCTCGTCGATGCGATTGATGAACTCGGGTCGGAAATGGTCCTTGACCTCCTGCATCACCGCGGTCTTGATGATGTCGCTCGAACTTCCGGAAAGCCGCTGAATCTCCTGCGAGCCCAGGTTAGAGGTCATGACCACCACCGTGTTTCGAAAGTCGACCGTCCGCCCCTGCCCGTCCGTGAGCCGACCGTCGTCGAGCACCTGCAGGAGCACATTGAAGACGTCGGGATGGGCCTTCTCGACCTCGTCGAGCAGGATGACGCTATAGGGCTTCCTTCGCACGGCCTCGGTGAGCGTTCCACCCTCCTCGTATCCGATATAGCCCGGCGGCGCGCCGATGAGTCGGGAGACGGAATGCTTCTCCATGAACTCGCTCATATCGATGCGCACAAGATGCTCCTCGGAGTCAAAGAGGAACTGGGCCAGTGCCTTGCAGAGCTCGGTCTTTCCCACGCCTGTGGGGCCCAGGAACAAGAAGGAGCCGTAGGGTCTGTTGGGGTCTGAGAGTCCAGCGCGAGACCGTCGAATAGCATCGGAGACCAGGCCAACAGCCTCGTCTTGCCCCACCACGCGCTGGTGCAAGAAGTCCTCCATCTGCAGGAGTTTTTCGCGCTCACCTTGCATCATCTTGCTCACCGGAATTCCTGTCGAGCGCGAGACGACCTCAGCAATCTCCTCGGCCCCCACCTGGGTGCGAAGAAGCTTTGGTCGGGCTGCGCCTTCGAGGTGAGAGCCTGCATCGGCGGCCTTGAGCTTGGCCTCGAGTTCGGGCAGACGTCCGTACTGAAGCTCGGACACCTTCTGCCAGTCCCCCTTTCGCGTGTGTTTCTCGATATCAAGCCTCAGGCGCTCAATCTCTTCCTTGATACTCTGCGACCCCTGCACCGCTGCCTTCTCCGACTTCCAGACTTCCTCTAGATCGGCCACCTCTCGCTCGAGCTTGCTGATTTCCTGCTCGATGAGTTCAAAGCGCTTTCGAGAAGCGTCGTCCTTCTCCTTACGAACCGCCTCGCGCTCAATCTTGAGTTGGATCAGCCGCCGATCGAGTCGATCCATCACCTCGGGCTTTGAGTCGATCTCCATCTTGATTCGACTGGCCGCCTCATCGATCAGGTCGATCGCCTTGTCGGGAAGAAAACGGTCGGTGATGTAGCGATGAGATAGCTCGGCCGCCGCGACGATGGCAGGGTCGGTGATGTCGACGCCATGGTGGAGTTCATAGCGCTCCTGGAGCCCTCGCAAGATGGCAATGGTGGCCTCAACGCTGGGTTCACCCACAAGCACCTTCTGGAAGCGGCGCTCGAGAGCAGCGTCTTTTTCAATGTACTTGCGGTACTCATCGAGCGTCGTTGCACCGATGCAATGCAGCTCCCCGCGAGAGAGAGCTGGCTTGAGCATGTTTCCAGCGTCCATTGCGCCCTCGGCCTTGCCAGCCCCAACCATGGTGTGAATTTCGTCAATAAAAACAATGGGGTGACCAGAGCCGCTCTCGCTCATGGCAGCGATGTCCTTGAGCACCGCCTTGAGCCGCTCCTCGAACTCACCTCGAAACTTAGCCCCAGCCAACAAGGCCGCCATATCCAGTGTGAGCACGCGTTTTCCCTTGAGACCCTCCGGAACCTCCCCGTTGACGATGCGCTGGGCCAGGCCCTCAACAATCGCGGTTTTACCCACGCCCGGCTCCCCGATGAGAACGGGATTGTTCTTGGTTCGTCGCTGCAGGATCTGAATACACCTGCGGATCTCATCGTCGCGCCCGATGACTGGGTCGAGCTTGCCCTTGCTGGCGCGCTCAGTCAGATCGACCGTGTACTTTTTGAGGGACTCTCGCTGACTCTCGGCCTCTTGAGAGTCGACACCAGCCCCTCCCCGCACGGTCTGTATGGCCAACTCAAGATTCTTCCGACTGCCCCCGCTTTCTCTCAGAATGCGACCCGCCTCACACTTGTCGTCACTCAGGACCAGCAGAAATAGTTCGCTCGCAATGAATTGGTCCCCCCGCTTCTGGGCCTCCCGATCAGAGAGGTTGAGCAGACGAATGGCGTCTGACCCCATCGAGATCTGTCCGGTAACCTCCGAGACCTTTGGGAGGCGCTCGAAACTCTGACGCGCCTCTTGGGTGAGCTTCTGCACGTTCACGCCGGCCCTCGACAGCAGAGAACGTGTCGGTGCGTCCGGCTGCTCGAGCATTGCCACCAGCAGATGGGCTGGCTCTACGGCAGGGTTGTCATGGCCCAGCGCCAGACTCTGCGCATCTGCAAGAGCCTGTTGAAAGGCAGTCGTGAGTCGATCCATTCGCATCTGATGGGTTCCTTCCGGAGTCTGTGGCGTCCCTCTAGTGGACGTTGGTTACCTCGGTAGATGACGATGAGTCATCAAAATTTCAATAGCTGTTCGGCCCACGTGACCACCGAGCGCCCCGCCCACCCCCCGGCTTTGGCAGAATGGGACCACATGAAAACGCTTGAGGAAGCCCTCTCTCACCTTTTGGGACGGGTGAACCACATGCCCACCACCGAGAGGATTGGGCTTTCTGAGGCTCACCAACGAGTTCTCGCCAGCGCGATCCAGTCTCCAATAGATGTGCCGGGCTTCGATAACAGCGCCATGGACGGATACGCCTGCCGCCTCGACGCAGAGGGCATTCCGCTCCCCGTGAGCCAGCGCATTGCCGCGGGCGACGCCCCATCGCCCCTCGCTCCCGACAGCGTTGCCCGAATCTTTACGGGCGCACCCCTGCCCGAGGGCGCGCAGGCGGTGGTCATGCAGGAGAGGACGACCATTCAGGACGACGGTCGTGTTGTTTTATCGGGACCGATTGAGCTGGGTCAGTTCATTCGACGCACTGCGGGCGACCTCTCCCGAGGACAGGCCCTCTTCCCAGTCGGTCACCTTCTGCAATCTGCAGATGTTGCATTGCTGGCCTCGGTGGGTCTGAGCGTGCTAGAGGTCTTTCGACCACTGCGTGTCGGGGTCTTTTCGAGCGGAGATGAACTGCGTCAGCCGGGGTCGGCGCTTGCTCCCGGTCAGATTTATGACAGCAACCGCCCAATGATCATGAGCCTGGTTCGCGCGCTGGGCGCTCAGGCATCCGATCTGGGCTGCCTGCCTGACGCCTTGGAGACTACGCGGGCTGCCCTCAGAGAGGCTGGCCAGGCGCATGACGTACTCATCACCTGCGGCGGCGTCTCGGTCGGTGAGGAGGACCATATGAAAGCGGCTGTGAGCGCCGAGGGCGCTCTCGACCTCTGGAAGATCATGCTCCGCCCAGGCAGGCCCTTTGCTTTTGGGCGGGTGAGAGACGCCACCTTCATAGGCCTCCCCGGGAATCCTGTGTCCGCCTGGGTCACCTTCGCCCTCCTCGTGAGACCTTACCTCCTTCGCGCCTCGGGTCAGCAGAGAGTCGAGCCAGAGTCGCTCTTGCTCGAATCGGGCTTTGACTGGCCCCACCCAGACGCTCGGAGGGAGTTCCTTCGTGGGTGGATCGATGCATCGGGCCGCCTCGCGCATCATCCTCGTCAAGACTCCCAGGTTCTCTCGAGCATCTGCGAGTCTCGCGGACTCATTGAAATACCCCCGGGCCAGCCCGTTTGTCGCGGAGACCGTCTGCGCTACATTCCCTTCACCGCCCTCCTCTCGCGCGGCTAAGGACAGTTCATGCACCAAATCACACTCAAACTCTTCGCCTCGCTGCGGGAACAAACCGGCTTTGAGGGGGGTTCTATCCACGTCAAGGCCTCCTCCATCGCCGAGCTTCGAGAGGAACTCGCTCAGCGAGGTGAGGCCTGGCAGGCGATCTTGCAAGCCGGCCATGTGCGTGCAGCCCTGAATCATCGAGTCACGGAGGACTCAGCAAGCATCCGCGACGGCGATGAGGTCGCCTTCTTTCCCCCGGTCACAGGGGGCTAGGTGGATCCAGTCATTCGCATTCAGTTTGACGACTTTGATGTCGGGGAGGAACTCCTGCGCCTCAGGAGGCAGCCAGACGGGCAGCCAGACACTCGGGTGGGCGCAGTGGCAAGTTTCGTGGGCACGGTCCGCGACCGCAATGAGGGTGTGGGGGTATCCACCCTCACGCTCGAGCACTACCCCAGCATGACTGAGCAGAGCATCTCGGACATTGTCGAAACGGCCCGGGTTCGCTGGCCGCTCCTCGCTGTCAGCGTCATACATCGCATCGGTCGACTGGAGCCCTCGGACCAGATCGTCTTCGTCGGCGTCACCAGCGCCCACAGAGAGGCTGCCCTGGAGGCCTGTCACTTCATCATGGACTTTCTGAAAACGCAGGCGCCCTTCTGGAAAAAAGAGGCCACGCCCTCCGGAGAGCGCTGGGTCGAGGCGCGCGCGTCCGATGACAAGGCGCTGGACCGCTGGTCCGCGCGCTAGAGTCCGCGCTCAGAGATAAAGGTTTTGAGTGCCTGCAGGTCTGCGGGCATCCGCGTTACGCGCTGGGGAAGCGACTCCAATCCCTCTAGGCCTGAGGGTCGAGGGGCAGGATGGCCGAGCGCCTCCTCGATCGTCTCGCTGAACTTCGCAGGCAGAGCGGTCTCTAGGCAGACCATCGGGACATCTCTCTCGAGAAGGCCGCGGGCGACCACCAGTCCATCGGCCGTATGTGGGTCGATGACTCGGTTGTAGCGCACGGCCACATCTCGAATAGCGAGCAGCCTCTGAGCGTGGTTGCTCGCACCGGACTGCACACGAGACTGCTCTACCCTTGACCAGTGGGGGGCTGATGTCTTTAGCTCAAAGGAGCCTTGCTTCGCGAGCGTCTGCCAGAGCGCATCGAGCGCGACGGAGTCTTCACCGACAACATCGAAGACATAACGCTCAAAGTTGGAGGCCTTAGAGATGTCCATGGACGGACTCGAGGTGAGGTGGGTCTCGTCCACGGAACGGGGCCGGTAACACCCCGTTTTAAAGAACTCATCGAGAACTCTGTTCTCGTTGGTGGCCACCACAAGGTGAGCGACGGGAAGGCCCATGCGTTGGGCCATGTAGCCAGACAGGACATTTCCAAAGTTACCCGATGGAACGCTGAATGAGACCGCATCCCCGAGCCTCAGGTTGAACGCAGAAACCGCTTGAAAGTACCCCGCAAAGTAGTAGACCACCTGAGCCGTGATGCGCGCCCAGTTGATGGAGTTCACCGTTCCAATGCGCCACTGGGCCTTGAAGGCCAGATCGGCCGACACGGCCTTCACAAGGTCCTGGCAGACATCGAAGCTCCCCGGCACGGTTAAATTGTGGATTCGGGGTTCTTGGAGGGAGTACATCTGCGCGCGCTGAAAGGCACTCATCCGCCCCTCTGGAGACAACATAAACACCGAGACAGACGGTTTGTCTCGCATCGCATACTCGGCCGCCCCGCCCGTGTCTCCTGAGGTCGCGCCCAGGATGTTGAGCGTCCTGCCCTGAGCAGAAAGGACATACTCAAACAACTCGCCCAGCATCTGCATGGCCAGGTCTTTAAAGGCGAGCGTGGGGCCGTTCGACAACGAGAGAAGACCCAGGGGCGCGCCGCCCTCCACCCCCAAAACGTGAAGGGGGGTGATGCGGTGATCGCCAAACTTTTCGCTGGAATAGGCGCGCGCCGCGAGGGGCCTCAGCACGGAGACGCCCAGGTCATCGGCATAGAGCGCCATCACCTGCGCAGCGAGCTCGGGGTAAGGAAGCTGGGCCCACTCCTGAAGCTGCCCGGGCTTTAGCTGAGGAAGGTGCTCTGGAACGGCGAGACCCCCGTCGGGCGAGAGTCCCTCGAGCAGAATGTCGGTGAAAGATCCGAGCCGCGCCTCACTGCGCGTTGACCGATACGCGAGCGTCATTGAAAAGACTCGACTCGAAGTACCGTGCAGTCCGACACCACGCTCGGAAGCGCAGACAGCTGGGCCACGGCCAGTCGAATCTGACGCTCAATGCATGGGTGAGTAATGAGGATGACTTCCGTCTGCCCCTCGCCCCCTCCACCGGGGTGTTGAATGAATGCATCAATCGAGATGCCACTGTCAGCAACGCGCCGGGTAATGTCGGCAAGTACGCCTGGCTCATCCTTCACACCAAGTCGCAGGTAGAAGCCCGACTCGATCTCCGCAATGGGCAGCACGGGGAGGTCTTGCTTGGCGGAGGCCGCAACGCCGAGGTAGGGCACTCGAGCCTCAGGTGCCGCCTCGAGCAACCGGGCCAGGTCGATGAGATCTGCCACCACCGCGCTGGCTGTCGGCATTGCGCCGGCACCCTTCCCGTAGTAGAGCGTGTGTCCCACTGCGTCCCCAAGAACATGGACCGCATTCATGGCCCCCTCGACGCTGGCCATGAGGACATCCTCTGGAACAAGGGTTGGATGAACACGAAGTTCAATGCCGCCAGGCTTTCGCTTGGTGATGCCGAGTAGCTTGATTCGATAGCCCATCTGCTCTGCGTACGAAATATCTCGGGACGACAGCTTTGTGATGCCCTCAATGTGAGCCTGATCGAAATGCACTGCCGTGCCGAAGGCGATGGCCGAGAGCAGGGAGATCTTGTGCGCAGCATCCACCCCCTCCACGTCAAAGGTAGGATCGGCCTCGGCATAGCCGAGTCGTTGTGCCTCCGCAAGCACCTCAGAAAAGGCCAGTCCCTTCTCCCGCATCTCGGTGAGAATGAAATTGGTCGTGCCATTGATGATTCCAGTCACCGACTGAATGCGATTTGCGGCAAGGCCCTCCCGAAGGGCTTTAATAATCGGAATGCCACCGGCAACCGCTGCCTCAAATCCGATAAATGTGCCGCGCGAGTGGGCGTGCCCAAAAATTTCGTTCGCATGCTTGGCAAGCAAGGCCTTGTTGGCCGTCACAATATGACGGCCCGCATCAATGGCCGCGAGCATGAGTGTTTTGGCAAAGCCGTCGCCACCGATGAGTTCTACGACCACATCAATGTCATTGCGTGTTGCCAGAGCCATGGCATCGGGCTCCACAGGAGTCAGCCCCTTGGTGAGCTCCGCCACCCGTCCCAGATCCTTATCCGAGACGGCCACCACCTCGATGGGACGAGAGGCCCTGCGGGCGATCTCGTTGCGATTACGAAGAAGAAGTTCGTAAGTTCCCGCGCCGACGGTGCCAAGCCCGGCCAGCCCCACTCGAAGGGGTCGTTGAGTGGAAGCCTCACTCATGCGGCATGGTCGCCTTCGCTGTCAAGGGGTACGCGAATGAGACCGTCCCTGCGAAACATTTCCTTGATGCCGCGGACCGCCTGACGAATACGCTGTTCGTTCTCGATGAGAGCGAATCGGACGTGGCCATCCCCGTAGTCACCAAAGCCGATGCCCGGGGAGACCGCCACTTTGGCCTCAAGAAGAAGTTTCTTCGCGAACTCAAGAGAGCCCTGTGCGCGATAGGGCTCCGGGATCTTGGCCCAGATATACATCGATGCTTTTGGGATATCGACAGGCCAGCCAGCCTCGATGAGACCCCGCGCGAGCACATCCCGACGACTCTGGTAATGGCGCCGGACCTCCTCAACGCAATCTTGTGGACCCTCTAGGGCAATGACCGATGCCACCTGAATGGGCGTGAAGGTTCCGTAGTCGTGATAGCTCTTGATGCGAGCGAGGGCATTGACCAGCTCGGCATTGCCCACCATGAAGCCCACCCGCCAGCCCGCCATGTTGTAACTCTTTGAGAGGGTAAAAAACTCCACGGCCACATCTCGGGCGCCAGCCACCTCCATGATGCTGGGCGCACGATAGCCATCGAACGTGATGTCAGCGTAGGCCAGATCGTGAACAACCAGGATGTCGTGCTCGCGAGCCAGCGCAACGACGCGCTCAAAAAACCCAGGGTCTACACATCGGGCTGTCGGATTGCTCGGAAACCCCAGGATCATCATCTTTGGCTTGGGGATGGACTCTCGTATGGCCCTCTGGAGCTCCTCGAAGAAATCTACGTCATCGGTCATGCGCACCGAGCGGATGTCCGCGCCGGCGATGATGGCGCCGTAGATGTGGATCGGGTAGGAGGGATTTGGCACCAGGACCGTGTCACCCTTGTCGAGGGTGGCGAGCATCAGGTGCGCAAGCCCCTCTTTCGAGCCGATGGTGACAATGGCCTCCGTATCGGGGTTCAGATCGATGCCGTAACGAGTGCGGTACCAAGAGGCGATCGCCTTTCGAAGACGGGGGATGCCTTTGGAGACCGAGTATCCGTGGGTGTGCTCTTTCTGGGCGACTTCCACGAGTTTCTCGACAATGTGGGGGGGCGTGGGGCCGTCCGGGTTGCCCATGCTCATGTCGATGATGTCTTCACCCCGACGCCGCGCGGCCATTTTCAGCTCTGTCGTGATGTTGAACACGTACGGCGGGAGGCGCTGAATTCGGGGAAAAGGCTTCATGGAGGGGGTGTAAGGCGTGGAGAAAACCTCTAGTTTAGCCTCGGCTGAGCGCGGCGAAAAAGTCATCAAAACCTGCTAGCCTCCGACGTCAATGGCATCACTTCTCCAGCCTGACCTCGTCGCAAGCCACGCCAGCATCACCGCCTACGAGCCGGGTCGCATTGACATCTCCGGCACCCCGTTCCTCTCCTCGGTCATCGTCAGCCCAGGCGCGGGTGCTGAGGCTTGGCATGTCCAGACCTTCGAGGACCTCAGGGCCGAGGACCTCAGCGCCTTGCGCCGATTCCAACCCGAACTCGTTCTGCTCGGAACGGGTCGCCGGCACCACATGCTTTCTGCGCGTCTGGCTGCCGGACTCTGCAGCCTTGGGCCCCAGGCAGAGCCCCCAGTTGGCGTGGAGTCCATGGATACCGCCGCCGCCTGCAGAACCTTCAACCTTCTCGCATCAGAGGGTCGCCGAGTGGTTGCGGCTCTCATTGTGCAGCCCCCCACCTCTTCCCCAAAGCCCTAACAGGACCCTTCACATGCCGCTTCCCAAGGCCCCCACGAAGCCCGCTGCCATGCTCAACCTAGAGGATGCCGTCATCGCTAAGACGACTCAGAGAAAGAGCAAGAAGCCCAGTCTCGAGGTCGTGCCCTCGAAGTCGGAGCAGGCCCGTCCTCGGCCTCCCTCTGGACCGCTCGGGCGAACCCCTCCTGCCGTTCCATCCCGTCACCCCACAAAGGCGCCCGATCTGACTGCCGGACGCGTTCGAGCCCTCCCTGAGAACAAGCAACGCAAGCGCGACAAGCCCAGCGGGCTCACCAAGCTCTTTGTGCTGGACACGAATGTCTTGATGCACGATCCCACCAGCCTGTTCCGCTTTGAGGAACATGACGTCTATCTGCCCATGACGACCCTCGAAGAGCTCGATGGGCACAAGAAGGGCACATCAGAGGTGGCTCGGAATGTTCGGCAAGTGTCTCGCGGCCTCGATTCCCTCATCGAAGCCATGTCTCCCGAGCATCGAAGCCGCCTCAGCGAGGGTGTCCCTCTCGATGCACTCGGTCACTCCGATGCGTCAGGTCGCCTCTTTTTTCAGACCGATCTGCTCGCGTTGGAGCCCCTGCCCGGCCTCACGCCGGGCAAGCCTGACAATCTCATCCTCGGGGTCGTCCGCGCCCTCAAGGCCCGCGAGCCCGAGCGTGAGGTCGTACTCGTCTCAAAAGACATCAATATCCGCATCAAGGCCCACGCGCTTGGCCTGCCTGCCGAGGACTACTTTAATGATCAGGTCATCGATGACGCAGACCTGCTCTACACGGGAAGCTTGTGCCTCCCGGAAGACTTCTGGGACACCCACGGAAAAAACATGGAGTCGTGGCAACAGGGCGGCACCACCTTTTATCGCGTCACGGGCCCAATGTGCCCCGCCTTTCATCTGAATCAATTCGTCTACGACGAGGGCATCAAACCGCTCTCAGCCGTGATTCAGGACATCACCGGCAACACCGCGGTCATGAGGGTTCTGCGTGACTTCACCCACATGAAAAACGCGGTCTGGGGCATCACGGCTCGTAATCGAGAGCAAAACTTCGCTCTCAATCTTCTGATGAACCCAGAGGTGGACTTCGTCACCCTGCTCGGCCAGGCTGGTACGGGCAAGACCCTGCTGGCACTCGCGGCTGCATTGGCTCAGACCCTTGAGAGCAAGATCTACAGCGAAATTATCGTCACACGAGCAACCGTCCCCATCGGGGATGAAATTGGATTCCTGCCGGGAACGGAGGAGGAAAAAATGCAGCCGTGGATGGGTGCTTTGGAGGACAACATGGAAGTCCTCAACCGCGGCATGGAGTCGGGTGGAGACTGGGGCCGAAGCGCTGCGGCCGACCTTATTCGCAGCCGTATCAAGGTGAAGTCGATGAGCTTTATGCGAGGCCGAACCTTCATTAACAAATTCCTCATCATTGATGAGGCCCAGAACCTCACGCCCAAACAGATGAAGGCTCTCATCACTCGCGCGGGTCCGGGAACGAAGGTGGTCTGCATGGGCAACATTGCGCAGATCGATTCACCCTACCTCACCGAAGGCTCCTCGGGCCTGACCTACACCGTCGACCGATTCAAGGGTTGGGCTCACGGTGGCCATGTCACGCTTCAGCGCGGCGAGCGATCGAGGCTTGCAGACTTCGCCAGTGACAGCCTGTAACGCACCCTAACGAGTCTTCAGAGGAAAGGATTCGGCCTTCACATACTAAGGCCTCGTTCCGATGGCGACTGGCTGGCGTCCCCTAGGGGATTCGAACCCCTGTACTCACCGTGAAAGGGTGATGTCCTAGGCCTCTAGACGAAGGGGACGCGATAAACAACATGCACTGATTCAAAAAGCACCCGCTCATTACCCGCGCAGTGTAACCAAATCTGATGGTGGAGCTAAGCGGGATCGAACCGCTGACCTCTTGCATGCCATGCAAGCGCTCTCCCAGCTGAGCTATAGCCCCTTGCGAAGGTAAACGAGCACTATAAAAGAAGAAGAGAGCCTTGTCCAGCCAAGCCATGCGCGCAAGACCCGCGTGCTAGCATCGCCAGACCATGGGTGCTCAAATCATCGACGGGCTGGCTCTTGCACAGTCCATTCGTGCAGACCTTGCGACTCGTGCAACTGCATTCGCCAAGAAGGCCGGTCGTCTCGCCGCCCTCACGGTGATTCTGGTGGGAGACCATCCCGCTTCTGCGGTGTACGTCAGAAACAAAGTAAAAGCGTGTGAGGCGGCGGGAATGAAATCCACCCTGCTGTCACTCGCCGCGGACATATCAGAGGCCACGCTCCTCGATGCAGTTGACCAACTCAATTCGGATGCGAGCGTCGATGGCATTCTCGTGCAACTTCCCCTGCCCGAGCATATTGACTCCCAACGCGTCATCGAAGCCATCGCCCCTCACAAAGACGTCGACGGCTTCCATGTCTCGAACGCAGGAGCGCTCATGGTCGGGCACCCCCTCTTCCGACCCTGCACACCCTATGGCGTGATGAAGATCTTGGAATATGTGGGAACACCCCTTCGCGGTGCTGAGGCCGTGGTCGTTGGTGCGAGCAACATCGTAGGAAAGCCGATGGCCATGCTGCTACTCGCCGCTGGGGCAACGGTTACTTTGTGCAACAGCAAGACGAGGGATCTCGCCTCTCACACGCGACGGGCCGACGTCCTTGTCGCGGCGGTTGGGCGTCCCCAGATGATTGGTGCCTCAATGGTCAAGCCGGGCTCGGTCGTAATCGATGTGGGAATCAATCGACTTGCCAATGGGCGTCTCGTTGGTGATGTTGACTTTGACTCGGTCAAGGAGGTGGCGGGAGCGATCACGCCTGTGCCTGGTGGGGTGGGACCGATGACTATCGCGATGCTGCTCACCAACACCCTCGAAGCCGCTGAACGAACCCTCCCCCGCTAGAGAGGCTGGAGCACGCTCAGGTAGTTGGCGACCCCGGAGCCGCCCATATTGAAGACGGCTGCGCGAGAAGCTTTGGCAACCTGCATTCCCCCGGCCATGTGCGAGAGCTGCATGGCTGCCATGACATGCATGGAGACACCGGTCGCACCAATTGGATGGCCCTTCGATTTGAGACCACCCGACGGATTGACGGGTAACCGCCCCTCCTTGTGGGTGGATCCATCGCAAGCCACTCGAGCTGCCTCTCCGGCGGCGCACAATCCCATCGCCTCGTATTGCATCAGTTCGGCAATGGTGAAGCAGTCGTGGGTCTCGACAAGGCTGAGATCGTCCAAGGTGATCCTGGCATCCCTCAAACCCTTCTGCCAAGCAAGTCGAGCCGCCCCAAACTGAGTCAGGTCCCGGGTGGACATGGGAAAAGAATCGTTCACCTGGGTCGCAGACAACCAAGAGATCGCCGGCACAGAGGCCGACGGGCGGGCCTCGTTGGCGATGACCAGAGCCGCGGCCCCATCTGTCACCGGAGAACAATCACTGCGCTTGAGTGGGCCGGCAACATAAGGGTTACGCTCAGAGGCCGTCTTGCAGAAAGCCAGTCCGAGATCCTTTTGAAAATGGGCGTAGGGATTCGAACAGCCATTTGCGTGGTTCTTTGCTGCAATGTGGGCAAGCGCATCACTCTGATCTCCGTACCTTTCAAAGTAGGCCTGCGCAAACCGCGCAAAGATTCCAGCAAATCCCCCAGGGGTAGAGCGCTCCTCCTCGGTGAATGAGCATCGAAGGAGAATCTCTCCGGCCTCTGTTGATGTCCTCTCGGTCATCTTCTCAACGCCGACGACGAGTGCCCGTCGAACGCGGCCGCTCGCCACCGAGTCTCTGGCGGCCCAGATGGCAGCAGAACCAGTCGCACAAGCATTCTCAAGACGACAGGCGGGCGTAGTCCTGAGGGCGGGGATGGCCAAGCCGACAAGGGGCGCGCTGAAGTCCTGCCCAACGAATCCGCCATTAAAGTGGCCCAAGAAGATGGCATCAATGTCTTCGGGGGAGAGTGCTGCCCTCGAAAGCGCTTCAGTCACAGCCTCCTCAATGAGGGAGGGGATGCTGCGCTCGGTGTGTTTGCCAAAGCGGGTATGGCCCCAGCCCAAGATGCAGGGAGAGATCATGAGTAGGCTTCGACCAGCACGACTGGTCCCATCGAATGATTCAGGCGATCGGGAAGAATGGCCTGATAGGCGTCTGATTCATACCATGCTTGGGCTCGAGCAAGGCTCGGGAATTCAACGACCACGTTAAACGGGCCAAGGGGTTCGCCATCAAGCACGAGAGCAGATCCAGAGCGAACAAGGAACCGGCCCTCGAAATCCAGCACGGTGCGCTCCACTCGGTCGCTATACACAGCAAAGGCACTGGGATCTTGGATCGTGAGCTGGGCAATCACATAAGCTTTCCTCATGGTCTTCATGCTACATCAGGCCCAGTCACGCTAAGCTTCCGCTATGACGACCTCGCACATCTTCGATCCCCTCCTCGACCCCGTCGCCCTCCCTCGATACGATCTGCTCAGCCCCGAGGAGGTTTCGGTCGGCATAGACGCCCTTATTTCACACGCCCAGGCCACGCTCGAGCGAGTGGTGAGCGTCAATATGCCGGCGACCTGGCAAGACGCGATGCTCCCCTTAAGCATCGCCACGGAACGTCTGGGTCGCGCCTGGTCTGCCGTGGGACATATGGGCGGGGTCATGGACAGTCCGGAATGGCGAGAGGCGACCAACAGCAGGCTTGAGGCCGTCACACACTTCTGGTCGGCCCTCGCCCAAGACATTCGACTCTTCAACAAAATGAAGTTGCTGCAACAGTCTGCGGACGTCACCTCGCATCCCGCGCGACTGCAGGCACTCTCCAACGCAATCCGCGACTTTCGGCTGGGGGGCGCAGAACTCGAACCGCACGACAAAGAGGAGTTCGTGCGCACAGCGGCCCGACTGGCCCAGCTTTCCCAGACATTCTCAGAGAACCTGCTCGACAGCACCAACGCGACCGTTGTCCACATAGAAGACGAGTCAAGGCTCACCGGGATCCCAGCTCACGCCCGAGAGGCCGCTGCAGCGGAGGCCAGTCGCCGCGGCCTGGAAGGCTTTGTGTTCACCCTGCAGCAGCCCAGCCTCATGCCCGTCCTTCAGATGGCTGCGGATCGGGCACTGCGCGAGGATCTCTATGCAAAGCATGCGCGTCGAGCATCTGAGCTTGCCACCGAAGGGCCGCAGTACGACAACACCGCTGTCATGGGGGAGATTCTCTTGCTGCGCCAGAGACGCGCGAAGCTTCTCGGCCTCTCCCATGCCGCCCAGATGTCACTTGCGTCCAAGATGGCCGACTCGCCAAAGACTGTCTGCGACTTTTTAAGGGAGTTGGCCAAGAAGGCCCGCCCCAACGCCCTGCGCGACCTTGAGGAACTCCGCGACTTCGCCCGCGAACGACTCTCCTTGCCCGACCTCCAGCCCTGGGATATCGCCTTCGCAAGCGAGAAACTGCGAGAAGACCGTTACAGCTTTTCGGAGGATGAGGTACGCCAGTACTTCCCCCTCCCTAGCGTTCTTCGCGGCCTCTTCGGCCTGGTGAACAGACTTTTTGACGTGGATATCCGACCGATGATCGGGCTGGCCCCCTCGCCGGCTTGGCACACCGATGTGCAGATCTTTGAGGTCCACCGAGGCGATCACCTCGTCGGTCATTTATTTCTTGACCTTTATGCGCGCTCCACCAAGCGCGGAGGTGCTTGGATGGACGACAGCAGAGGACGCCGTCGACTCGGGGGCGCCCTGCAAACACCCATCGCTCTGCTGAATTGCAACTTTGCCGCACCAACGTCAGACAAGCCCACCACCCTAACCCACGACGATGTCATTACCCTCTTTCATGAGTGTGGACACGGTCTGCATCACCTCCTGACAGAGGTCGATGAGCTCGAGGTGTCAGGCATCAACGGTGTTGAGTGGGATGCAGTGGAGTTGCCAAGTCAGTTTATGGAGAACTTCTGCTGGGAGTGGGAGACGCTCTCGACCATGACCGCGCACGTGGATAGCGGACAGCCCCTCCCCCACGCGTTATTCAAGAAAATGCTGGCTGCAAGGAATTTCCAGAGCGGGCTTTTCATGCTTCGGCAGATCGAGTTCTCGCTCTTTGACATTCGAATCCACGAGGAGCTCACCGACCTCGAGCCGAGTGGGCCGGTGGAGGCGGGCGCCGCCATCATGCGAATCCTTCAAGAGGTGCGAGGCGAGGTGTCGGTGATTCAGCCGCCGAGTTTCAACCGGTTCGCTCAGAGCTTTAGTCATATCTTCGCGGGAGGCTATGCGGCCGGCTACTACAGCTACAAGTGGGCCGAGGTGCTGTCAGCCGACGCCTACGCGGCTTTTGAGGAGGCGGGCGTCGATGGATACGGCCATGTGGGTCATCGATTTCATGCGGAAGTGCTCTCCCGCGGCGGATCACGCCCGGCGCTGGACTCCTTCGTGGCCTTCAGAGGCCGAAAACCCAGCATGGACCCCCTGCTCCGACACAGCGGCCTTGACGCAGACTCCGCAAAGGCGGCCTAGGTGTCGGGACTGTTGCATCCCCGAGCGGTCGTGTTGCTCAGTGGTGGGCTAGATTCCTCCACCACGCTCTTTATGGCTCGGGAGCAAGGCTTTGAACTTCACGCGCTCTCCTTTGACTATGGGCAACGTCATCGTGTCGAGCTCAGAGCCGCAAAGCGTGTCGCCAAGCGCGCTGGGGTCACGAGTCATCGCGTGGTCAAGCTTGACCTTCGGGGGATGGGGGGCTCTGCGCTCACCGACGAGATCGACGTTCCCAAGCACCGCTCTGTCGCTGAGATTGGTTGCGACATCCCAGTGACCTATGTCCCCGCTCGCAACACCATTTTTCTCAGCTACGCACTGGGTCTTGCGGAAGTACTCGGTGCAGAGGCCATCTTCTTGGGCGTCAACGCCCTGGACTTCAGCGGCTACCCCGACTGCCGACCGGACTATATCGAGGCCTTTGAACGTCTGGCCAACCTGGCCACCAAGGCTGCCGTGGAATCTTCCCGCCCCATATCTATTCAGACGCCTCTCATGCACATGAACAAGGCAGAGATCGTTCTCAAGGCCCGCTCGCTGGGACTCGACATCTCCATGACCATGAGCTGCTACGACCCAACATCAGAGGGCCTTCCATGCGGTGCCTGCGATGCCTGTCTTCTTCGAGAGCAGGGAATCGCACAGGCCAACCAATCCTGAGGCGGGGGCCTGCCCATGCGCCTGGCCAGCTGGAATGTGAACTCTCTCAAGGTGCGCCTGCCCCACCTTCTGGACTGGCTCAGAGAGGCTCAGCCTCATGCTCTCGGGCTGCAAGAGACCAAGACAATCGATGAGAAGTTTCCGAAGGCAGAGGTTGAGGCGGCTGGCTACCACGTCGTCTTCTCCGGTCAGCCGACCTACAACGGCGTGGCTATTTTGGCTCGGCAAGACACTTTCGATGCACCCCGGGAAATCCGCCACAACGATCAGCGCCTGCCAGATGAGCAGCGACGACTTATCGCTTGCAGTCTGCGAGCGCGGGCCTCCGGCGCAGAGCTGCGATTCATAAATGTCTATGTTCCGAATGGCGCGGAAGTCGGCAGCGAAAAGTTCACCTACAAACTTGCCTGGCTCGAGGCGCTTCGCGCCATCGTGGCCGATGAACTGGAAGCTCATCCCTCGCTCTGTCTGGTGGGGGATTTCAACATCGCACCATCGGACCTTGATGTTCACAGCCCAAAAGACTGGGACGGCAAGATTCTTTGCTCCGAAGCCGAGCGCACCGCCCTCGCAGCCCTGACCGATCTCGGCCTGAGCGATAGCCTACGGCTGCGTGATCCTACAGGGTCAGATCACTTTTCGTGGTGGGACTATAGACAGGCCGCCTTCCGAAGAAATCTCGGTCTGCGTATTGATCTCGTTCTGCTGAGTCGCGCCATCGCTGGGCGATGCACAGGGGCGCAGATTGACCGAGCGCCTCGATCGCGAGAGCAGCCGTCCGATCATGCGCCCGTCTGGGCCGACGTATCGCTCTGAGTCGCGCTAGTCGACGAGGTCCTTCACGCTCAGTCCAAGCGAGGCAATTTTCCGAGTGATCGTATTCCGCCCGACGCCAAGCAACACGGCTGCCTCGATTCGCCGTCCTCGCGTGTGACGCAGCGCCGCCTCGTACACGGTGCGCTCGAAGACATCTTGCCAATGACTCATTTCTACTGCGCCAGCCAATGCGGGATTCGCTGTTGCCTGCATAAAGGCTTCATCGAGCGCCTGATTCAGTCGCTCGGACCAGCTCATCTCAGGGAGCGCTGTGACGGGTCCTAGGGGGTGCGAGACAGGGGGCGAGGCTGGGACAATCTCGCCAGAGCCCACGGATGGCAGAGCGCCTGCGCGAAACTCGGGCGGAAGATCGTTGACCTCCACCGATTGCCCCGGGGCCATCACTGAAATCCACTGGCACAGGTTCTCGAGTTGTCGAATATTTCCAGGAAAGGGATAGTCTCGTAGCGCCTGCATCGCCGCAGGACTGAGTCGCCGCACCTCCGACTTCATCTGGCGAGCAGCCCTCTCGAGAAAATGACGAGTCAGCCCTTCAATATCCTCGGTGCGCTCGCGCAGCGGGGGCAGTCGGAGACGAATCACATTCAGCCGGTGAAAGAGATCCTCTCGAAAGAGGCCCTCCGCAACTCGCTTCTCGAGATCTTGATGGGTCGCGGCAATGACTCGCACGTCTGCCTTCAGTGGCTGATGGCCTCCAACCCGATAGAAGTGTCCATCGGAGAGCACTCGCAGAAGGCGGGTTTGAAGATCAAAGGGCATGTCCCCAATCTCGTCAAGGAAGAGGGTGCCCCCCTCGGCCTGCTCAAAGCGTCCCTGACGTTGCGTCTGGGCACCAGTGAAGGCTCCGCGCTCGTGGCCGAAGAGCTCGGACTCAAGAAGGTCCTTCGGAATGGCCGCCGCATTCAAGGCGACGAAAGCCTTGTTGGCTCGGGGGCTGTGGGTGTGAAGCGCTCGCGCCACGAGCTCTTTGCCCGTGCCCGACTCTCCAGTGACGAGAACCGTCACCGTTGACTGCGAAAGACGCCCGATCGCCCGGAACAACTCCTGCATCGCGGGGGCCTGACCCAACATGCCCATGGAGGGTTGCGCACCGGCGGAGTCACCTGGCTGCGATCCTGCAGACTCATTTACAGCGCGCTGAATCAGCGCGGTCGCCTCATGCACATCAAACGGCTTTGCAAGGTAGTCGAAGGCGCCGCCCTGAAAGGCTGAGACTGCACTGTCGAGGTCGGAATGTGCCGTCATGATGATGACGGGCATCTGAGGAAGCCTTGCCTTGACATGCTCGAGCAGTTGAAGGCCCGAATCACCCGGCATTCGAATATCGGACACCAAGACCTGAGGCGTCTCTGACTGAAGGGCGCGCATCACCTCGTGAGCCGAGTTAAAAAGCCGACATGGAAGTTGCGCGCGCTGAAGCGCACGCTCGAGCACCCATCGAATGGATGCATCGTCGTCCACAATCCAGACCGGTGTCATGACCAGGCTCCCTCCTGAAGGGGTAAAAGAATCTCGAATGCACATCCGGATGCACTCGAGTCACAGGCAATACTTCCACCGTGCTGCTTCACGATGGACTGAGCAATCGTTAGGCCAAGTCCGTGACCGTCTGGCCGGCCCGAGACGAGGGGATAAAAAATCTGGTCTTGGATGGCCTCTGGGATTCCAGGTCCATTGTCCTCAATCGTGAGCCGAAGGGCGAGACGGTGCCGCTTACGACTCAGAGTGACCTGTCTAGCCACCCGCGAGCGAAGGGTGATCACACCCTCCTCCCCGCGCTCGGTGAAAGCCAGCATCAGTGCCTGGGCTGCATTTCGCACGATATTCAGGGTCATCTGAATGAGTTGCTCTCGATCGCCCTGCACCTCGGGCAGGCTCAGGTCGTAATCTCGTCGGATGTTGAGGTGGGCGGGGAACTCGGACAACACAAGACGACGCACGCGCTCGAGCACCTCATGAATATTGACTGGATGCTGCTCCCCAGCGCGCTTGACGGGCGCCAGCATTCGGTCAACGAGGCCGGTCAGTCGGTCGGACTCCTTCATGATGACTTGGGTGTATTCCTTCAGCGCCCTCGTGGGCAGCTCAGAATCGAGAAGCTGAGCCGCGCCTCGGATGCCACCCAAGGGGTTCTTGATCTCATGTCCAAGATTGCGCAGCAGGGACTGATTTGCCGCCAGCAGAGCGGCCTGACGCTCTTCGCGGTCGATACGCAAGAAGGCATCAGGCTCTCTTAGCTCAATGGAGGCCAGCAGGCCCGGCTCCTCCAAGGTCATAACCGTGGCGTCAAGCAAGATTGGGCCGCGGCCCGCACATCGAAGTCGCACCTGCAGACGACGCACCGAGAGTTCTTGAGCCCATGCCGGGCCCAGCAGGGCTTGCAGACTGGCTCGGTCAGGTCCGTCGGCCAGAAAGTGACTCAGCAGCTGACCGGCAGCCTGCTGAGCCGAGATGCCCATGAGTCCCTCAGCCGCCGTGTTGAGTCGTGCCACGCGCCCCTCGTGATCAACGAGGAGCACAGCGGTGCTTACGAGGTCTAACAGGGTCGCTTCTCTCATTCGTCTGCAAAATAAAAAGGGGCGATTGCTCGCCCCTTTGGTTGAACCGCGAAGGCTGCTTTACAGCGAGTAATACATGTCGAACTCAACCGGGTGGGTCGTCATACGGAACCGTGTGACCTCATCCATCTTGAGAGCGATGTAAGCATCGATCATGCCGTCCGTGAACACCCCGCCACGGGTGAGGAACTCTCGATCTTTGTCGAGCGCTTCCAGCGCCATGTCGAGCGAGGAGCAGACGGTGGGGATCTTCTTGTCCTCTTCGGGTGGCAGGTCGTAGAGGTTCTTATCAGAGGGATCCCCGGGGTGAATCTTGTTCATCACGCCGTCAAGGCCCGCCATGAGCATGGCTGAGAAGGCCAGATAGGCATTGGCCGTAGGATCGGGAAAGCGAACCTCGATACGCCGACCCTTCGGGTTCGATACATAAGGGATGCGGATCGAGGCCGACCGATTACGCGCTGAGTAGGCGAGTTTGACGGGCGCCTCAAAGCCGGGGACCAGACGCTTGTAGGAGTTCGTTCCAGGGTTGGTAATGGCATTCAGCGCACGAGCGTGCTTGATGATTCCGCCGATGTAGTAGAGCGCAAAGTCTGAGAGGCCCGCGTAGCCATTGCCTGAGAACAAATTCTGACCGTCCTTCCAGACCGACTGGTGAACATGCATGCCCGATCCGTTGTCACCGACCACCGGCTTCGGCATGAAGGTCGCCGTCTTCCCGTAACTTGCGGCCACGTTATGCACCACATACTTCAGGATCTGAGTCCAGTCTGCGCGCTGAGTCAGCGTGGAGAACTTGGTGCCGATTTCGCACTGCCCCGCACCCGCCACTTCATGGTGGTGCACCTCGACGGGCACACCCATCTGCTCAAGGATGAGACACATCTCTGAGCGGATGTCTTGAAACGAGTCAACCGGGGGAACTGGGAAGTAGCCACCCTTGACAGCGGGACGGTGGGCGAGGTTGCCACCCTCAAAATCGATACCCGTGGACCAGCTGGCCTCCTCAGACTTGATCTTCACGGACGAGCCCGACATGTCAACATTCCAAGTGACACCGTCGAAAATGAAGAACTCGGGCTCGGGGCCGAAATAGGCGGCGTCACCAACGCCGGATGACTTCAAAAAGGCCTCTGCACGCTTGGCCAGGGACCGAGGATCGAGCTCGTACCCTTTGCCGTCTGACGGCTCTACCACGTCACAGGTGATATTGAGCGTGGACTCCTCGCGGAAAGGGTCGAGCACCGCAGTGCTGGGGTCGGGCATGAGGAGCATGTCCGAGGCCTCAATGCCCTTCCATCCGGCAATTGAGGATCCATCAAAGGCATGCCCAGACTCAAATTTATCGGTGTCGACGGCATGGGCAGGAACCGAGACATGCTGCTCTTTGCCGCGCGTGTCAGTGAATCGGAAATCAACAAACTTAACCTCGTGGTCCGAGATCATTTTCAACACATCTTTAGCGCTGGACATCGAGCACGTCTCCTGAAGAAAAGTAAAAGAACGAAGAGAGGACTGCAGTTAACGTGCCAATTTTAGACCCACCGCTGAGGACCGTCTTCGAGGAGGGTCCAAGCGTTCGCCGACAAATAATGCACTTAGAGAGTGCGCTTATGCATAAATATGGTGCGTACTATCGACTTGATGCACTATATTAGTGCAGAAAAATGGATTGTAAGTCGTTCAAAAAATCCAAGCCCCGAGGCGTTGGCCTCATGCGGCCACGAACCTCTTCGATTAAGCCCCTCTGCCTTGCCCTCGACAGCCCTTCGAGCAGATCCTCCGTCGGACGCCCCGTTCGCTCCGCATACAGCGAGACAGGCACACCCTCTACAAGCCGCATTGCATTGAGCATGAACTCAAAAGGCAGTTGCTCCGCAGCCACCGGCGATGTCTTGCGGTGAGCATCGCTACCGACCGACTCAAGATAATCCGCGGGCGTTCTCAGGCAGGTCTGTCGGATGACGCCACGCTCTGGCAGCGTGAGCTTGCTGTGGGCACCCGCACCAATGCCCAAGTAATCGCCAAACTCCCAATAATTCACGTTGTGAAGACAGGCATGTCCGCGGCGCGCAAACGCTGAGACCTCGACTCGCTCGTAGCCTGCTCGAGCAAGCAGCGCGTGGAGCGCCTGCTGCATCTCCCAGATGCTGTCGTCGTCCGGCAGCCTGGGAGGTTGATGCGCAAAAAACGTGTTGGGTTCGATGGTGAGCTGGTAGAGAGAGATATGCCCGGGGTCCAACTCGATCGCCTGCTCCAAGTCGAGACACGCCTCTTGTAGCGTCTGGCCTTCAAGCCCGTACATGAGGTCAAGATTCACATGCTCGAAGGACTCCAGAGCAAGCTCAACCGCCCTTCTCGCCTGCAACGAGTCGTGAATTCGCCCGAGGGATCGAAGGTGCGTGTCATGAAATGTCTGCACGCCCACGGAGAGTCGAGTGATTCCGGCCGATCGATACCCAGCGAAGCGGGCGGAATCAGCCGAACCTGGGTTGGCCTCCAGCGTGACCTCCGCGCCGGGGAGCAGTCGGAGTCGGGCGCGAACAGCCTGCAAGATGTCGCCAATTGCAGTCGCTGAGAAGAGGCTCGGTGTTCCTCCGCCAAAAAACACGCTGCTGACCGACCGTCCCCAAACCAGGGGCAGTGCATGCTCAAGGTCTCGAATAAGGGCGCCACCATAAGCGGATTCCGGAAGTGGGTCCGTTGGGTGCCTCAGGGCGTGGGAGTTGAAGTCGCAGTAAGGGCACTTGCGCACGCACCAGGGCATGTGCACGTACAGCGACAGGGGCACACTCATTCCGATGCGCCGGCGCGCTCCAAAAGCCTTCGAAGGGATCCTAGGGCCATGCCACGATGACTGATCGCGTCCTTCTCTTCTGGGCTCAGTTCTGCAGCGGTCTTCCCAGACTTCAAGTCAACAAAGATGGGGTCATAGCCAAAGCCATGAAGGCCGCGAGGCGCATGTGCAATCTCGCCCCGCCAGAAGCCCTGCGCAACCAGCGGCATCGGATCCTCAGCGTGTCTGACCACGACGATAACGCAGACAAACTGAGCGCGACGATCGACCCCCTCGCCTCGGCTCTCGAGCGCCGAGAGCAGCCATTCGACATCATGGGCTGATGAGAATACGCCCGGCCCGCCGGAGAGCCCCGCCACCATGAGTCCCGAGTCGTCCGCGAGGGCGGGTGCCTGAGCTGCTCGGCTCGCATGGCGAGCCTTGTGGAGCGCGTTCTCCAGAAAACTGTGAAAGGGCTCGGCTGGTGATTCGATTCCGAGGCTGGCCTGCGAGACAAGTTCAATGCCAAGGGGGCTTAGGAGGCGCGTCAATTCTGCGAGCTTTCCCGTGTTGGACGAGGCAAGCACCCAAGGCGTATTCAGAGAACGAGTTGGCGAGTCATCCATCAAGTCCAGCCTCCAAGAGTGTCGGGTCCGCCATCATTCGCGCCTGTAGGGCATGAAGACGCGAGAGGCCTCCCATCCCGAGATTGATCAACGCATCCAATTGCTCACGGCTAAAAGGCTGCCCCTCAGCCGTACCCTGAACCTCAATGAGCCCGCCAGAGGCGGTCATGGCCAAATTCATGTCCGTGTCGCACGACGAGTCCTCCTCGTAGTCGAGATCGAGCAGGGCATGACCACCTCGCAGGCCAACAGAGACGGCAGCAACTCGATCCGTGAGGGCCGCGCGTAGCGCCTTGGACTGGGCCTCGTCAGTGGCGGCCTCAGCCAGCACTCGCAAGGCGTCGCTTACAGCAAGGCAAGCCCCCGTGATACTCGCAGTCCGGGTACCGCCATCGGCCTGAAGGACATCACAGTCGACCGTGATCGTTCGCTCGCCCAGAGCCGGAAGGTGAACCACCGCACGCAGGCATCGACCAATGAGACGCTGTATCTCTAGCGTCCTTCCACTCTGTTTGCCTCGCACCGCCTCGCGCTCGCTTCGCGTGTGAGTGGATCTGGGCAGCATGCCGTATTCAGCGGTGAGCCAGCCCTGCCCCTTGCCACGAAGGAATCCAGGGACCTTGTCCTCAGCCGAGGCCGTGCAGAGAACCTGAGTGTCCCCAAAGCTCACCAAAACAGATCCCTCAGCGTGACGCGTAAAGCGCCGCTTTAAGGACACTGGACGAAGCGCATCATCGGCACGAGCAGTTAATCTCACAGCACCTCTCCTGATCAAAGATGAGACCCTTACAATACAGCGGCCATGACCATTCTTAGCATGACGGGCTTTGGCGCTGCCACCGTGGTCACGCCCATGGGACTGGTCAGCGCAGAGGTGCGCACCGTAAACAGTCGCTTCTTCGAGCTCCACACCCGCATTCCCGAGGAGCTTCGATCCATCATCGACCCCTGGATTCGGGAGCGCATCTTGGTCGACCTTCCCCGGGGCAAGGTGGAGGTAAGGCTGTCCCTGACCAAGACCGAGCTCCACCTCGTCGCCTCGGCCCTCAACAAGACTCGGCTTTCGGAACTTCTGCACCTGGGCTCGCTCATTGAGGAGCAAGCAGGCGGTCGTGTTCAGCCCTGGCAGATGTCTGAACTGCTTCGGTGGCCCGGCGTTCTGAGTGCGCCCGAGACGGATACTCGCGAGACCGAGACCCTTCTCAAGGCCGTGATGGACCAAGCGATTCAGGGCCTGCGTGAGGCTCGTCAGAGAGAAGGGGCCGCTCTTGCTGAGGCAGTCGTCCTTCGCTGCAACGAGATAGAGGCCCTGCGTGTGCAAGCTCAGGACTTTCTCGCGGAGGCCCTTCTCTTGCAGAGCGAGAAGATTCGGGCCCGACTCACCGAGGCTTTCGATGGACTCTCAGATGAGTCGCTCCGCGAGGCCATCCATGACCGTATCCGGCAAGAAGCAAACGCGGCATCCATCCGCTCGGACATCTCCGAGGAGCTCGATCGCTTGGGCGCGCATCTAAAAGAATTCGGCCGTGTCCTTTCGGATCCAAAGAATCAGTTCGCCGGAAAGAGGCTTGACTTTCTCAGTCAAGAACTTCACCGGGAGGCCAACACCATCGGATCGAAATCCCCTAGCCTCGCACTTACCCAGTTGTCCATGGACATGAAACTCGCCATCGAGCAAATCCGCGAGCAGGTCCAAAACATTCAGTAGCGGAAATGTCCGGACAGATCATCATCGTGGCCGCGCCCTCGGGTGCTGGAAAAACCAGCCTGGTTCGAGCCCTGCTTGAAGACCAGGCGCTCGGACTGAGGCTATCGATCTCGACGACCACCCGCCCTCCCCGGCCCGGAGAACAAGAGGGCGGGGCCTATTTTTTTGTGGGCGCACAGCAATTCGAGGAGGCTCGCGATGCGGGGGAGTTCATCGAATGGGCTCAGGTACATGGAAATCTCTACGGGACTCGAGCGAGCACGATTCGAGAGGCCCTCGAGCGAAATGAGCGACTGATTCTTGAGATCGACTGGCAGGGGGCTCGGCAAATTCGATCTACTTTTCCTCGGAACCAGGTGCTCAGCATCTTCATCCTTCCCCCCTCCTTGGACGAACTTCGCCGCCGGCTCGAAGGACGAGGCCAAGATTCTTCAGAGGTGATTGAGCAGCGGCTTCAGGCCGCCGCCGAGGAGATGAGCCATGCGCACGAATTCGACCATGTTATTATGAATCAAGAGTTTAGCCTCGCGCTAAGCGACTTGAAGACGGTCATTTCCAATCATTTCTCTCAGACCTAAGGCGCTCCCCCATGGCCCGCATCACCGTTGAAGATTGCCTGCACCAGATTCCAAACCGCTTCGAGCTTGTGTTGGCTGCGGCCTACCGCGCGCGTCAACTCGCGCAGGGGTCGGCCCCCAAAGTGGATTCGAAAGATAAGCCCACCGTGACAGCGCTTCGTGAGGTCGCTGCAGGCGTCGTTGGCCGCGAGATGTTGCGCAAGGTCCCTATCTAACATCGCAACCAATAAGGCACTTCAGGAACTTCTCTCGCATGCGGGCTACCTTCGCTCGAAGGAGCTGGCCCGAATAGAGCGGGCGTTTGCCTTCGGTGAGGCAGCGCACTCGGGCCAAAGCCGTCACAGCGGCGAGCCCTACTTCACCCACCCCTTGGCCGTTGCTGAGGTCTGCACGGGCTGGCACCTGGATGCGGACGCCCTTGTTGCCGCGCTCCTTCATGACACTGTGGAGGATTGCAATATCAGCGAGGAGGTGATTGCCTCTGAGTTTGGGCCCGTGGTCGCTGGCCTCGTGCTCGGGCTGACCAAGCTTGATCGCATGGAGTTCCGCAGCCGCGAGGAGGCGCAGGCGGAGAACTTCCGCAAGATGCTCCTCGCCATGGCCGAGGACGTTCGGGTCATCCTCATCAAGCTCGCCGATCGCCTGCACAACATGCGAACGCTCCACGGCCTTCACGCCGACAAGCGCAGACGCATCGCTCAAGAGACGCTCGACATCTACGCACCCATCGCTCACCGACTGGGGCTCAATGAAGTCTTCCGAGAGTTCGAAGACCTCTGCTTCCAGGGAATCTATCCAACTCGATTTCGCGTGCTTCACAAGGCGTTGCTGTCAGCGCGAGGAAATCGCCGAGAGATTGTGGGCAAGCTCCAAGACATGGTGCAGAAGCACTTGCCAAAGTTCGGAATCAAGGCCGAGGTTACCGGCCGAGAGAAGAGTCTGTTCTCAATCTACGCCAAGATGAAAGAAAAGCACCTGACCTTCTCCGAGGTGCTCGACATCTATGGGTTCCGACTTCTGGTCAAGAACCCGTCCGACTGCTACCTCGCGCTCGGTGCCCTACACGCCCTCTTTAAGCCGATCCCCGGGAAGTTCAAAGACTACATCGCGCTTCCCAAGCTCAATGGCTACCAGTCGCTCCACACCGTCGTGGTGGGGCCGCATGGCACCCCACTTGAGTTTCAGATCCGAACCGTCGAGATGCATCGCGTGGCCGAAGCTGGCGTTGCAGCACACTGGCTTTACAAGGTCCACGAGAAAGAGGTGTCGCCCCTTCAGCGCAAGGCCCACGAATGGATGCAGTCCCTGCTCTCCGCCCAGACCAATGACCCAGGAGAATTTCTAGATCTCGTCAAGATCGATCTCTTTCCTGAAGTCACTTATGTGTTTACGCCCAAAGGAGAGATTAAAGAATTGCCTCGCGGATCAACACCCGTTGATTTCGCCTACACGGTCCACACGGCGGTGGGCAATCTATGTGCGGGGTGCCAGATCAATGGGCAGACCCGACCCCTCGACACCGAGCTTCGCAATGGAGACATGGTGCGGATTGAGACGAGGCCGGACGCCAGTCCGCATCCTGGGTGGCTGGGCTTTGTGAAAACGGCCAAGGCGCGAGCTGAGATTCGTCATGCACTGAAAGGCAGCACAAGGGAGCGGGCTATCGGCTTTGGAAAGCGTCTGCTCGAAAATGCGCTGAAGTCTCACTCGATCGAGGGTCTGGATGACCCTCGCCTGCGCTGGGATCTCGTCTTTCATGAGATGCCAACCCACGACCGAGAGAGCCTCTTTGAGTCTATCGGCTTGGGCCACACCCTCGCTCACGTAGCCGCCTTGCGTCTCACGACCGGCGTGCATGATCCATCCGCTGGGCGGCCTCGCAGACTCAGCGCGGCGGCACAAGATGCCCTAAGGCTCTCCCTGGAGCACCTTACCTACGAGGACGCAACCATCTCACTTACTGGGTCAGAGGGCACCGCAGTTCAGTATGCGAGTTGCTGCTACCCCATCGGAGGGGACCGGTGCGTGGGTCATATGCGTGGAGGGTCCGGGCTGTTGGTGCACAGAGCCAGTTGCCCTCTGGCCAAACGTCAGCGCGTCAAGGACTCCCAGAGGTGGGCGGACATCGAATGGTCCGACCCCATCCATGGCGTCTTTGAGACCCACCTTCAGGTGAATATGCAGGACTCTCCTGGGTCACTGGCCCGAGTCGCGGCCAGCATCACGGCTGCTCGAGCAAATATTATCGATATTGGTATTGAGCGAACCGGGGCCGGCGAACCCAGCGTGCATGTGGCCATCGAGGTGCGAGACCGGAAGCATCTTGCGCAGGTGCTGCGCTACGTGCGCAATACCGCTGCGGTCAGTCAGGCTATCCGGCTCATTGGGAAAAAGAGTGGTGCGCCAACCAGCGCCCTAACAGCCAGCGATCGTCATCCGATCAATTAAGAGCGAACCCGTCGCTCGGGACCCCTGCACATAGGCATCCGCCCCGAGGGCCACGACTCCCCGAAACATGTCTCTGAGGTTGCCGGCAATGGTTACCTCCTCGACCGGGTGCACGATCTCGCCACAGTTAACCCAGTAACCAAAGACGCCCCGGGAATAGTCTCCTGTGAGCCCATTCACTCCTTGGCCCATAACCTCGGTCACGAAGAGGCCCGTATGCAGCTTTCTGAGCATCTGGGGCAGCTGATCCGAGGGGTTGGTGAGGCGACTCGTTAGAACGAGATTGTGCGAACCCCCTGAGTTACCCGTGGTTCGCATGCCGAGTTTGCGTGCGGAGTAGGTTGACAGAAAGTAACCCTCGACGATGCCGTCTCGAATGATCTGACGGCGTTGCACACGGACACCCTCCTCATCAAAGGGAACGCTCCCAATGCCTTTTTCTACAAATGGGTTGTCCTCAAGGTTGATGTGGTCTGGAAAAACTTGCGTGCCAAGCGAATCGACGAGAAAACTGGCCTTGCGATAGAGAGCACCGCCACTCAGCGCGCGAGCCAGAGAGCTGACAAGGCCCGCGGCGATCGGCGCATCAAATAGCACCGGGTAGGTCCCAGTGGGAATGGCCCTGGCGCCAAGTCTTGAGAGTGCACGCTGGGCCGCATATCGCCCGACAGCCTCTGGGTCTGCCAGGCTTGACGGGTCTCTGCCACTACTTGACCAGTCATCTCGCTGCATATAGTCGGCCTGACGGGCAATCGGCGCGACCCAAAAGCCGTGGCGACTGTGGACGTAGCCTCCTTCAAAATCCCGCGTGTTGGCCAGGAAGAAATGGCTGTGGTGACTGTAGACCGAGGCACCCTCTGAGTTCTGAATGAGCGGACTGGCCTCTCGGGCAGCAGACTCGGCGGACAGCGCGATCTCGGTGGCCCTCTCAGCCGTGAGAGCCCAAGGATAGAAAAGCGCTGGATCGGGGGTCCGATGGGCGAGATCGTCTTCATCTGGAAGAGCAGAAAAAGGGTCTTCCGCGGTGTGGTTCGCAAGGTCGAGGGCCCGTGACACTGCCTCCTGGAGTGCCGAATCCGATAGATCACTGGTCGTGGCAAAGCCTCGTCGGCTGCCCTTATAGACGGCGATGGAGGCCGAGC
>Ga0114963_10000069_pt1 | contig 59264 bp, 65 predicted proteins | sample C_131016_EF_Meta_FD_87019 | JGI IMG/M metagenome (GOLD analysis project Ga0114963, IMG submission 87019) | Freshwater microbial communities from Lake Croche, Canada to study carbon cycling - C_131016_EF_MetaG | ecosystem: Environmental > Aquatic > Freshwater > Lake | place: Lake Croche, Canada... | reverse complement strand
CGCGCGACATCTTCCGGCTCCTGCAAGCAGAGTGCGTCGAGTTGGTTGAAGAGTGGTGCGGCGATCATCCGTGCGGCACGGAAGCGTTTCTCCGAGCGCGGTGAGAGGCGGGCATTCACCAAGACGGCTTTTGCACCCAATCGGCGGGCCTCGCAAACGACATTCGGCCAGACTTCGGCTTCCACAAGAATGAGCGCTCTTGGTTTAATGAGACGCACCGCGCGGCGAGCGACCGGGAGAAAATCCAGGGGATTGTAGATCGGCTCCAACCATGTGGATTTGCGCGAGGCAGCAAGCTTGAAACCGGTGGAGGTGGTGGTGGAGAGGACGAATGACAGCGAGGCATCAGCGTCGCGCAGGGCTTGGATGAGCTTGAGGGCGATATTCACTTCCCCGACGCTTACGGCATGGACCCACACGCGACCGGTCCCTGCGATCTTTTCACGAACGCCAGGCGAGTAGATGCCGAACCGCTGGCCGAATTTGTGACGGTATTTTCCCCGGCGGATCATTCGCGCAAGGAAGCCTGGAAGCATCAACAGGACTGCAACGGGAAAAATGATGTTGTAGAGGAGGCGGACCGGACCAATCATTTTTTGGCGAGGTAGAGGACTTCGCTTCCTCCATAGCGTTTGCAGCGCAGAATTTCAAAAACGGACTCCGCAACGGCGGAGCCACCGGATTGCTTCTCCAGAACAAAAAGCCCGTCGGGCTTGAGCGCAGCGGCGAGTTTGAGAGAGGTTGCGAGCAACGTCGAGTGGTCGGTATCGCCTTGCCTCTTTGAATACGGAGGATCTGCAAAAATGAGATCGAACGAAGCTTCCTCGGCATACAGGTCGAGGAAACGGTAGGCATCCATCGTTTGCACTACGGCTTCGACTTGGGCCATGCGGAGATTCTCGTGAATGCACCGCACGCAAAGGTCGTTTTCATCAACAAAAACGGCGGACTCTGATCCCCTGCTCAGGGCTTCTATTCCCATGCCACCGGAGCCCGCAAAGAGGTCGAGCACGCGGGCGCCGGGAACGCGTTCGCCGAGGCTGGAAAAGATGGCTGCGCGGACGCGGTCCATCGTGGGACGGAGTCCATCGGGAGGGGCTTTGAGTGGACGGCCGCCTGCGCTGCCGGCAATGATTCTCATAGGGGTCTCAGTTCGTCGGCGCTGGGGTGGCGGCGGGTTTGTTTTCTTTTTTCTTTTTCTCCTTCTTTGGCATGCGGAGAAGGTTTTTTAAAAGTCCTCCCACATCATCGCCGAGGCGCACGCCGACTATTTTGTCGAGGAGGTCGCTCTTCGGACGCGACATGGTGCCGTTGATCGAGAACGGCATGTGAGCGTAACCTTCCCGGTCGGAGGGCTGGAATTTCGAGACCATGAATCCCAAAGAGTCCTTGAGAAGTTTCTGAGTCACATGAAAACGGGCGTTGAGATCGAGTGAGCCGTCGAAGCGTGCCTCGCCGCTGGCGTCCATGAGGAGGTTGGTGGATTCGAGTTCCAGGCGCTCGACGAGGATTTTTCCATCGCGGATGGTGAGTGCTGTCTGGGCGTTGCGGAGTTCGAGGACGCGAAGCTCATTGATGCGAAGGAGCTCTCCGAGTTGTCGCAGGGGATCGATCGGTTGCATGCGTGCCTCGGTGAGGTTGGCTGACGCCTCGCCAGTGAATGACTCAGGCTGGCCGGGAATGCCTTGGAGGCTGGTTTTTGCGAATAGAAATCCCTGCGTTCCCTCAGCGTTGAAGCCCGCGTCTTCGGCGAGTTTCTGGAGTGAGACATTTTCGGCTGCAAGTGAGGCGGCGAAAAATGGTCCCGGCGTTTTCGAAATCTCGAAAGATCCCCTGACCTTCCCTTGGGCCCAGACGGCCTGGATTTCCGTGATTTTGAGGCGACCATCGTGATATTCGAATTTTCCTGTGATGTCGCTGCAGCGTGCGAGTTCTGCAAATGCGGCAGTCTTGATGCGAAAGACTCCTGAGGTCGAACCATTCGGCGAGGCCTTGCCCTCAGCGGCACAGCCTTCCAAGCGGATCGGGCGTCCTTGCGCGGGGTAAAAGAAAGCCTGACCTTCTCGAATCCGGATATTTTCGACAAGCACCGGCGCCTCACGAACTGGCATTTCCTTTTCGGGTTGTGTGGAAGGGACTGCTGGTGGTGGAGCTTCTTGGGGAGTTGGTGTGGCGTCGGGAGTTGGCTTTTGCGCGGTTTTGGCATCCTTGGCTGGTTGGCGAATCACAGAAGGCTTTTTTTCCAAATCTTGGAATGGAAGGGCAGATCCGCCCGGCCACAGTCCGCTCTGGCCTTGAACAACCAAAAGCGATGGTTGCTCGAAAGTGATATCCTTGATCAACAGTCGCCCTTGCAAAAGGGCTGCGAGGCTCATTCGGCACTTCACGGAACGCATCGCAAGCAGCGGCTTTTTTGCATTGTCGGCTTGCGGGATTTTGATTCCCGACACGGTGAGGCCCGACCATGGGGTGTAATATGTCTGGCTGATTACTGGCTCGAACCCTGTTGCCCGGTAAACAGCTTGTCGCAATTTGAGCTGCACCCCCGCTGATTGGAGATAGATGTTCAGACAGAGGATCACCGTTGCGCAGAGGATAAAGATTATCCCGGCAATAATCAGAATTGGCTTGGCAATCGAATGCACACAATGAAGCTACCCCTCTTCCTTTGAAAGTGAAGTGTGAATAAGTCTCTTGTCATTCTCAATCCCGCCGCCCGCAGCGACAAGGCCAGTCGTCTGGAGGAGCGTATTTGCAGGCTTGCAGGGAGCGTGCCCGTGCGGCTCACTTCCGAGGCGGGTGATGCTCGGCGTATCGCTGCTGAAGCCGTTCAGGAGGGGGTTGAAGTCATTATCGCAGCGGGTGGTGATGGAACGCTAAACGAAGTCGTGAATGGCATTGGCACTGCGCCCGTGAGTCTTGGAATTCTTCCTGTCGGAACGATGAATGTCTTTGCCACCGAGTTAGCTATCCCGCACGGAAATCTGGAGCGTGCATGGGGCGTCATCGAAGCGGGGAAGATCGTTTTGGTTGATAAGCCCATAGCCAATGAAACCCGTTTTCTCCAACTCGCCGGGGTCGGGCTCGATGCAGAAGTCGTCCGAAAAACCACCGCCGATTCGAAAAAGGCTCTCGGACCGCTGAGTTACTTGCTCACACTCGTGCAAGTCGCAGCGCACAAACCCGCCCGCGTTGTGCTGGAGTCACAGGAAGGGCGCCTGCATGAGGGATCTTTTGTGCTTATCGGCAATGGACGCCTTTATGGTGGGCCTTTCCCTGTCTTCAAGCGTGCGAGCCTCTATGATGGTCTACTCGATGTGCTCGTTTTTCAAAACCAGAGCCACTGGGATGTCGTGCGCTATTTTCAGGCCATCGCTTTCGGCACGCATCCAGAGCTACCGGATGTGGAATATTTTCAAACAAGCAGACTCCAGATCACGAGCGCCGGCGACATACCAGTCGAACTCGATGGCGAAGTCGCGGGAGTGCTGCCGTGTTCGTTCTCTGTGGAATCCGAGAAATTGCGGGTCATCGCGCCGTGAGCGGTAAATCGACTTGCTTCCACGCCAATCCGTAAATAAATTGTCCTTCTGTCAGAGATTTTGGGAAATCAGATTTCTCTGCATACAATCCGCGCGATTAGCTCAGCGGTAGAGCGCTTGCTTCACACGCAAGAAGTCACAGGTTCGAACCCTGTATCGCGCACCATCCCCAAAACAGCCTCAATTTCTCTCTGAGGCAGATAAATAAAGGCTCTGCGGTCTTTTGCTCGCCTCCTCTCAACCTCGCGGATTTACGCAGTTCCCGCGAACTTTTTGTTACCTTTTGTTACCAATTCGGGACGCTCCTGCGCCCAACTTTGCTTCGGCACTGGCTGACGAAAATCTGAAAACATCCCCTTCGGTAAAGGCCCAGGCCTCGCTCCTTCATTTTTTTACTGAAAGAGCAGTCTCTTTCGGCCACTAAAAATGACCCTTACTCGTTGCCTCAATCAAAGGAGACACCGTAGTGAAGGTTTATTCACAAACGCGCGGAGGGCGAGGTAGCGGCAGGCCGAGCCCCGGAGGGAAAGCGCTCGGGCGCTGGCGCCAAGCCAGAGCTACCGATTTGTGAGTAAACCGGACGCGCGCTTTCAGGTCGCCCTTTTGCGTTCTCCAGCTTTTTGCAGTTTCCAGCTGGCGCGCAGTTTTTTTTCTTTCGATGTCCACGCGCGGTTTGAAGAGATCGAGTTTGGCGAGTTGCTCTTCCATGAAAAAGCCCCTGCCCGTTGCCGGACAGGGGCTCTTTTTAATCAGCTGAGCTTCACACCTGAGTTTTTGATGAAGTTCTTGGCTTGATTGACGATGACCTGCTCTTGGCGCTCAGGCTTCATGACCGGGCTGATCATGGAGCGGATCGCTTTGAGCACCTCGGCCTGCTCGGGCTTTTCAAGCCAGGTTTTCACCTTTGCTGTGTAGCCTTCTTTTTGTTGCTGATCCTGCATTTTGCGCAGGAGGAACTTCCTTTCCAGCTGTTCCCTCGGTATCTGCTTCACGAACTCCACGAGTCCGGGTTCAGACCGCATGAAGGTCTCGAGCTTCGCGTTGATCTCGGGGTTTATTTTGAACTGCTGGGCGAGTTCCTCTTTCTGTTTCGGTGATGTGATAGCCATTGTTATCTCATTTTGGCGCGCGGCGTTTTTGGTTTCCGTAGCCGCGCAGGGTTGACGGTTTTACTCAGGCCTTCCGCCCGGCGTTTCCCCACTCGGGGAAATCTTGATCTGCCGAACGACCGAACTGAGAAAACGCTGGGCGATCTTCCGGGGGTTCTGCCTCCGGATTTCGTCTTGGAGATAATGTTGAACCAGATGACCAACGGTGACCTTGGCTCCGGCACTTTCGGCCAGAGTCATGGCCTCCTTAAAAATGGCGTAGCTTTCAGGATCGAGAGTCACTGCGACGGTAGTGGGTTTGTTCATGGTGTGATGGTGTTGAGGAAGAAGTTGTCCACGAGAACGAGGTGTCGCCCTCCCTCCAGCGCGTCGAGGTCACAGCTCAACTCATGGTTGAGTTTCATCTCGGCAATCAGATCCCGCTGCGGGTCCTCCACCGTAAAACCAGCAGGTTTTTCCTCAACGGGCTGGCTCTTGGGAGCGGGAGTTTCCAGGGGCTCGGCCTCCAGTTGCTGTTTGAGTTGGTCGACCTGCTGCTGCAAGGCTGGCACCTTCCCGGCTTCCTGCTGAAGCGACTCGATTCGCTTTTTCATGGCGACATTCTGTTCCTCCAGTGCAGCCGCATAAGCCTTCTGCTGGGCATTGCGCTGATCCCCATCCGTCTTGACGTAGTAAGATGGTGTCGGATCCGACACCACGAGCGGGTAGGCGTAAGGCCCACCTGGGCGGTAATTCCAATCAGCCGACTGCTCCTTCCGATAGAGCGTGTGCCGCTCGTGCATAGCGTCGGGGAAATCGGGATCGGTGTAGCATCCCGTGGGATACGACTTCACCACTTCTGGATTACGAACTCGCTCGAGGTTGCGCTCTGGAATACTTGTTCCAGCTACGGCCGGATAGTTTTCAGTCTTTAGGGTCTTAGGGGTGGCGCATCCCGAGAGAAGGCCGAGTAGGAGAACTGGGATCAAGTGTTTCATTTGTTGGATGTGTTGGGTGTGAGTCCCCGAGCCGCCTTGTTCAGATCGACGGTCTTGGTGACGTAGAGGTAGAAGAGCGTCCCGGCGGGAACGCGGACGTAGTAGGGGTTCTTCTCCATCCCCTCCAAGAGCCTCTGAGCATAGAGCTGCCCACCGGCTTGGATGCCTGCAGACAGGGCCTGCGTCATTCCGCCTCCCTGAATCTGGGTGGCTCCCCCCGTCAGAGGGGAAATGATGTTGGTCACCTCAGGGAAAGCCCCCGCACCTGAGGAAACCATCGAGGCGAGGATCGCCTTGGCCTCGGCATACCTATCCGCCGCAATCTTGTAGCCCCTCAGTCCCGCTGAGCCATCAGTCTCTTGCCAGCGACCCGGCTCCTTCTCATCAGGAGCGTAGTCGAGCACTGTCCCTGCCAGCGGAAGCTGCTTCCCATTTTGGAGGACGAGCATCCATTCGTGTTCAGAGCCGACCCGATCTCTGGCAGCAGTATTTTTGGCCACTCCATGAACCTCGGTTCCTGCTGGAATGATCAGTCGCCCATCCCTCCAGACATCCTCGGTGACAAGCCCGATGATCGGAGTCTCCAGATTGATTGAGTCCACGGTATTCACGAGCTCGCACTTCAGAAGTCGCCCGTAAGGGAGATAGTTCTCACTCAGGGAGCTTTCTTTCATCGCAAAGATCGCTTGGGGGATGGGAGGGGGAGTCTTCACGGCCACGGGCCTTCCCTCAGGAATCATGGGAAGAGGTGTGGGTGTCGGAGTCGGCTTCATCGGTTTGATGTCAGGAATCCCCTCATCAATCATGTAGCTCTTGGCAGTAGTGGCCTGAGCTGGCACTGCCGGAGTGACCTTCGTGGTTTTGCCTGCGTCTCGATGCATCAGCACGAAGGCCAGGATCACTCCTCCCCCAAAGAGAAATAGGATGAGCCGCCCGGTCGGCTTGTTCAGGAGCTCTGTCTTGAAATCGCGAAGATTCATCGTGTGACTTTTTTGTTGGAGCTTGCAGAGGCATCCTTGGTTGCAGCGCGCGGCTCATCGCGAACCACCAGCACATTCCATTTATTGTCCGGTGCGAGGTGATTGCGTCCGCCTTGACCATTTCCCGTGATGGCAAAGAAAGCCGGGGTCACCGACTTCGGCGGCATGACTCCTGAGGCATCAGCCAGAGACTGCGTGTAAATCCGCTCGTCCAATCGGACGGCTAGATCCTGGGGCTTGTAGTAGATTGGCTGATCCGTCTCGTTGACCAATTCCAGACGAAAGATGAGCGTGTCCTCCTCCTCAAACCGCCAGACATCGAGGATACGGACGCTAAAGTCTTTGTAGTAATTAGTGATCGCGGGAGACGAGTGGGCCACACCTGCCAAGCCATCGGGCTCTGCTTTCAGCAGGAGCGGATAGGCCTTGGCTTTATCCATGAGCGAGAGGATTCGTTCCGGCAGGACTCCGATCCTCCCATCCTTCCCGTTTCGCTCCTCTTGATAGAATGTGACGTTGTAGAAGGGATTCTCGGAGGCCGTCATGTGCAGCACATAGGCCTTCCGATTGAAGATCACAGTCAGGTGATCCTCGGCATCCTTCTTGAGCGCTCGGATCGTGAAGTAAAAGTTTCCCGGCGTGAATGAGATCAGAAACCCTGCATTTTCCTGATCCTGCACGGCAACCGACTTGGCAAAGAGACCCGAGATCTCCGAGGGGAACATGACCGTCGTGGTTCCGGTCTTCAAAGCCACCGGGATGTCGTAGATAAGGAACTCATCGAGCCGCTTCTGGACGATGGATCCGGCGTGTGCAAGAGAGCCTGCGAGGATAATCGAGGCGAGGATTGGGAGCTTCATGCCCCCGAGAATTTCAGAAAAAAAGCTCCCTGGTGCTCCCGATCGGGAGCGACTTTTCCAGACGGCTTATCGTTTTAACCGCTCCGCTTCTGCCAACTCAGGAGACCAATCGACCGCCATTTCCGCGCCCACGAATTTCGTGAAGGGAATGATGTTGCGGGCGACCGAAGCTTCTTCGAGGGCATCCATGTAGGCTTGCCTCCGCGTGACCCGCAGAATCGTCCATGGATATCCACCGGAGGCCAGCATGGCATTCATGAGGAATCTTCCGATACGCCCATTCCCATCGGAAAAAGGATGGATGTAGACAAAAAGGAAATGTCCGAGGATCGCCCGAACGGAGGCTTCCGGCTCCGAGGCGAGTGCCTCATGAAAAGCCTCCATGCCATCAATAACACCAAGCCCCGGCGCAGGCGGCACATGGCTTGATCCCCTGATATAGACAGGCTTCTCGCGATACCCCGCCACATCGCCCATCGAGAGTCGCCCCACTTGCACGAAAGGCTTGTGGAGTTCCGAATACCAGTAGGGGAGATCCGACTCGACTGTCTTTCCAGGGAGATCTCCGTTGAAAATCTTGCCGATGCTTTGAAGCACGGCCTCATGGGCCATGCTGTATCCTTTGGCAGCGAGCCGGTTGTTTTCCTCCTGGATCGAGGGATTATCGGGGGCGTTACCGGCCGCAATACGAGCCACCAACTCCGGAGTGACCTGAAACCCCTCGATGGAGAGCGAGTGATAGGCGTCGTATTGATAGAGATGATGAGCCTTGTCCAGATAGCTCTTGGCATCGGCTTTTCCAGCCGCTGCAGGAAAGTGTTCCAGAACCATGGGACGCATTTGCTCCCAAAGAAGCCGGATCCGATCTGCATAAGGGCTCTTGGGAATGAGGCGGCTCGAGAGGAGCGGCGCGCCATCAGGAAAGGGATTGGTCGCCTTCTTCCAGCCCGTGAGAGCAATGAGTCCCCTGACTTGGTCCGCCTTTTCTTTGAAACCCAGCGCCTCCAGTCCGCCAAGGATTCTCATCGATCCCGCCTCGTTATCCGTCTCGATGATTCCGGAGGCGAGCTCTGCCGACGGAGTGGTGCGCAGCAGCACCTCGGCCTGCGGGCGGTTCGTCCGGAAATAAGTCGGAGAGACCCTCGCCAAGGCATAGCCCACAGGCATCAGATTCAGTCCCCGGTAGGTGGAGCGCTGAGCAGGAAGCTTCCCGGTGTAGGTCAGCAAGGAGCAGGAAATGTTGGTTTCCGCAAATTGCAGCGTGACGGTATTATTCCCTCCACGCGCCAGAAGGGCAGTTGCCTGGACCGGCGTTGCCGTCTCACCGCTCTGGAGATCCAGGGAGATTTCCGGGCTGAGGCAATAATCATTCCCCACCCGATCCTCAAGATAGAGACTGAGGAAAGCCCAAAAATTTCCATGCCACAGAGCCGTTTCGCCATGGGGTGCATGGGGAGGAATCAGAAAATACCATCCCTTCATGATCTCCAGCAGACACCCTTGTTGGATCAGAAAGGTCCTGACCCCAGCAGGCAAATCCCGGCCACGCACGACTTGCTCTCTTGCCACCTTGAGAGCGGTTTCCAAAGCTTTGGCCAATTTGGCGTGCGTCTTCATTTTTTATTGAATGCACGATGCATCTTTTTATTGAATCCGCAACGATATTCTTATTGTTTGCGCGTTTTATTCTTTCCGAAAGCGTGTTGCCAATCCAATTTCTACCCCTATAGCGGCTTCTCCTCGTATTTGAAGTCCTGAACGACGAGCGGGAGTCGCCCGTTCCCCATAAGGTCGGGATTCCTGACAAAGAAGAAGGTGATCTTGAACTTCGCCACTTCGCGGAACTCGATCTTGTTGAGAGTCCCAGTGCGGATGAGGTTTCCCTCAGCCTCAACATCGACGGCTTCATACGAAACTCCTGCCCCGTCCTTCATCTTCCGTGTATCGAGAATGTCGAGTTTCCCAACTTCCACCTTCTGGTGGATCTCCTTTTCTTTGAACTCCGGGTTCTGCTTCTTGTAGAGGGCTGCTGCTTTTTTACGCGCTGGCTCCTCCAGATACATCCGCTTGAGAAGATCGGGCAGGTCCGGCCCGATCGGGTTGCGCTGAAGCAGAGCCAGGCAGGCAAGGCGAACATGGTAGGCCTGAAGTCCCGCAGCCTCTTCAAAGCCCAGAAGAGGCGAATAGATCAGGGTCCCACCCTGATCGAGGATGACGACCTTTTCCTTCTGCTTCATCGCCTGGATGGTCAGGTAGGGAGAGGTGACGGCCAAGGCCCCGCAGATGAGGGCAATCGCCATCCAGAATCTCGCGGCGACGATGTTGTTAGTGATGGAGGTGACGGCGGTGAGTTTCATGGGTTGGTATTATCGGGTTTGGATGAGGAGGGCTTCGCCTTGGAGGGATGAGAGTTGAAAGCCGCCTGAGCGGCGTGAGGGGTTGAGAGGCTCCCCTTGTGATGAGAAACCGTTCCCTTGGATTGATCGGTTACTGAGAACGACTCAGGAGTGGTTTGCTGGGCCACCATGGCTGGATTCGCCGGATTAGTTATCACTCCTCCTTCTTCTCCGGGAGGAGGTGGCATGGATCCTCCAGGGCTTGAGGAAGCGGAACTTCCAGCAAGGCCATTGCTCATTCCTTTGCCAGAGCTTGCGGCACTTGCCGCACCTGCGACTGCTTGACCCGATGCCATGGCCGCCTGAGCGGCAGCCGAGCCCCCGAAAGTGGCTGCGGCCCCTGCAACTGTGGCTCCTGCTCCAGCTACAAATCCAACTGCCTGAAGTGTGTTGCTGATCCCGGCACTGAGAGCCGAGGTGGTGCCACTGGCCCCCTTCATGATGGCTCCGGCCACGAAGGGAACCGAGAGATAGAAAAAGAGCGTCACGATCGACGCGAAGGCCATGATGAAGGGAAAAAGCAGCCAGTTCTGAACGAGGATCGCATTCTGGGCCACTTGGACGATCCCACCAGCAGTGATCGGAGCGAAGAGCAGATCGCTGATCGCCACGATCACGATGTCCACCAAGCAGATTCCCAGATACCAGAGCATCACCGTGAAGGAGGTCACTGCGAACTGGATTCCGAAGGACTGGGTCGGTGAGAAAAACAGGAACCCCAGAAGCAAGGGTGACACTGCGATTAGTCCGGCAATGGCGAACTGCTGAAAGAAGTTCATCACAACCATCATGAAGCGCCCGATGCCCTGAAAGAAGTAGCCCACAGCGGCCGGAACGATTTTCCCGAGATCGGTCCAGGAATCCGAAGGTTGATTCTGTATCCTGGAAGTCAGGAGTTGGATGAACTTCGCATCCTGAGCATTGGTGAACTTCTGGCGCATCTCCTGAAACGCCTCCATCCCCTTGTTCATCATGGTCGGATACCCCGCAATCAGTGCGACGATGATCGTCACCTTCAGGATAACGCCGAGGATCGACTTGGCATCCGAACCGGCTTTCCACCCCATTTCGCCGATTCCCAAAATGCAAAGCACGAAGGCGAAGGGCATCATGTAGGAGCGGATCTGCCCCGCCGCGTCGAATAGATTGGAAAGGGCCGGCATCATGGATCAAAAGCCCGGAGGCAGGTCGCTTTGGGAGCTGGTTTTTGCGGCAGAGGCCTCCGCATCCGAGCCCATCTTGGCACTCTCCCGATTACGAGCCCGGGAAATTTCCTCGGCAGCGATCGCCTCGGTGGCAGCCCGGTTCTCATTGAGCATATGGAGCAACTTCACCTGGTGCTCTGCCCCATCCATGATCCCGTCGAGATCCTTGAGGGAGGTCTGAGCCGTGGTCAGCGATCCCTGAAGTTTCTGCACTTCGGCATCGTCCTGGGCACTCTTGAGCTGATCGTTCAGGGCGGCAATCTGAATATTGAGTTCCTTCCGCTTAGTCTGCGCCTGCTGGAGCATCTCTTGGAAATTCGAGTAGGCGTTTTCGACCGCTCGGAACCGTTTCAGCGGATCCTCCTCATCCCGGAAGGAAGCCGTTCCCTCAAATGGAGTCTCGATTCGCTTGTAGGCATTCAGGTCGATGGGTCGATACATCTGCTGGATCGCAGCGGACTGCCTCGCTCCCTGTTGGGTAATATTTGAAAGATCGCTGAGTGTGTCCGTGATTCCCGAGTTCCTCAGATAGGAGGAGAAGAGCCCGCTCTGGATCATCCCGGAAATCGCCGCCGGATTCCCGATGGCCTGTTTCACCTGCTGAGCCACCTCCAGCTCGCTCTTCACCGTATCGAGTGTCTGAGCGAGGCTGGAAAGCTGCTGCGCCCACTGCGTCTGCTCCCAGGCATACTTCAACTGGTCGAAGACATTCTTGGCCATTGTCGCCTGCTCCACCACGGGATCGGAGACAACCCACTGCGCCCTCGCAGGGGTCACCGCTGCCAACAAAACGAGAGGTAGATACTTCTTCATAGCCTCAATTCACGATGGGGATTCCGATTTCATAAGGAACCATCTTCACCTTCGCGTCGGGATCAGGTGGCACGGTCAGCTTATAGATTGAGATATGCTTTTCAGGAGTCCTGCCTGCCTTCTGGCGGTTCTGCTCGATCCAATACTGGCGCTTCACCGTGTCAGCGGCTCCACGCTCATAGCCTTTTTGGAACTGGGATCGTCCGGCACAGCCGGTCGCAAGTAAGCACAGGATTAGGAGAGGATGTTTCATTGGGATTGGTTGGTTTCTTGGAGGATTCCGGTCACGATGTTTTCGTGGCTGCGGAGCTTCCGGCTGCGTTCGTCGAAGTCCTGCCCCGTCGAGGAGGAGCAGAAGAGCATCTCAGGAGAGACCCGGTTGTGGATCGTCCCACACCGCGCCTGCCGCACATCGAGGTGGTAGTAGGTCAGGGCGGCGTATTTGTTGTGTTCGGGGAGATGCTCTGGCAGTGGATAGCGAGAGACCGCCTCCTTGGTGGCCTCCGAGAGATCGATGTCCCGTGCCACATCCTCAATGTCCCGCCGGTCATTCATGCGAGTGAAGAAGAATTGCTTGGCGTTACCGAAGACGATGGGACGGATGCCTAAGTTCTGAAACCGGCTGTATTGCTGGACGATCGAGATGATCCAGGTCGAGAACTTCGAGAGCTGAGCATAAAACTCACTCACGAGTTGCTCCCCTCCCGGCACGTCGAGCGTTCGGGCCACCTCTTCAAAGATGACCCGCTTTCTCGCTCCTCTGGGGAGCGTGATGATGTGCTGGCGTCCATAGTTGGCGATCAGGAACCCGGCCAGTTCCTTGAGCTGCTTGTTTGACTCAGGGATGTAAGTCAGGTCGAAATGCGCCACCCGCCCCGTCATCGACAAGGTCGAGTGTCCACAGAGGAGCCTCTGCTCATTCCAAGGGGCAAGAAGGGTCGCCAGATGGTTGATCTCATCCCGGTTGTGCTCCGCGAAGGGAGCCACCAGCATCATCTGCTGGAGCATGTCGTGGGTCGGATAGTCCGTTGGCTTAAAGAATGCGAAGGCCGTATTGCGGACATGGCGCTCCATGTCGTGCGATTTGATGAATCGCGAGACCTCCTCAGGTTTGGGAGAGCTCAGGAGCTCCTCCCGCTCCGCTTCCCCCGCCGTGTGCTTCAGTTCCGTCCAGGCTTCCAGGAAGGTTGCCGAGAGCGGCATGTGGCGGGATTTGTATTCCAAGACAGCCATGGCGTGTCGCGCCACCATGTCGAGCCGGGTTCCATCCTCAGCAATCCATTCCTCGAAGCGATCGGTATAAAGCTGCTCGATGTATTGCGAAATCTGGGCCAGCCGGAGGTTCCTTCGATCCTCATCGGCAGGATTACCCGCCATCTTTGCCACGAGAGCCGCCGCAGTCGTGATCTGCAGATTAGTCAGCGGTGCCCCTTGAGTATCGAGGTAGTTTAGACAGAGATCTCCATCGGGCTGGATGACGATCGGGGTGCTCCCCAGAGCCTGCGTCCAAATCCCGTAGGAGAGTCCCTCCTCTACGATCAGCGTGAAATCGTAGTAGGGATCGGTCTGGGACAAGAGATCGCACATGAATGCCGACTTCCCGGCCCGCGTCATCCCGAGCAGGACTGCCAACTGGGGAGTTTCCGAGAGGAAGTTTCGCACTCCGACAAGATTCCTATTCGATCCGTCGTAAAGAGCCTCTGCGTCCTCCAGATGCCCGGTGAAGGTCGAGGAAAACGGCAGCATATCGGCCAGCCATTCATCCAGCCCGCTATCGGCATGGTGGGTGTAGTTGCCCCAGAGCCATCCCGGCCAGGTCTGATACCAAATATTCTTAGTGGTGGCTGCCGAGGAGAGATTGCTCGTCCAGCACTGGGCATCCTCCATTTGACCGAAGGCCGTCTCGATCTGCCGAGTCTTGGAAACAAGCCCCTCTTCCCTCTCGTCCCAAACATGAACAACGTAGTCGTAGAGGAAGGGAACCGTATCCCCTTGGGCAAGATTGCGGATGCGCTCTTCCTTCACCTCCTTGGCTGTCAGGAGCGAATGCTTTCCCTCTGCCGCATAGTCACCCCGCACCCGTTTGAGGGACTTTTCCGCCTTGTCGATTTCCCGCCGGATATTCTGGGGGTAGAGATTGACCGTGATCGCGTAGTCCAAAAACGGAAGCGAAGTCAGCGCCCAGAAGATCCCTCGCCTCGTCCTCTGAGGACGCCGCTTGAGGATCACAAGGTTGTGGTAGAAGCCGTCCGAATAGAACCCAAAGTTTTTCCCCGCCTGCACCCCTTGGTGCCAGCAGTTCTGATGGATGGTTTCCTCCTCCCGGAACTGACCGATCGGGTCATAGCCATCCCGGCGCAGGTATGAGGGATTGAAGAAGGTTGCGTAGTGCCGGTAGAGATCCTCCGTGCCCATGGCTGTGACTCCACATCCATGGCCCTCGAAGAGAGAAGCAAGCACTCGTCCATGTTGGGCGAAGGCCTCGTTGTATTGGGAAAGGAGCCTCTGGTAGTGCTCCTCAAGACCTTTCCTTGAAGCTGATACTGGCGGGTCGGCATCGATTTTTTTCGATAGGAAGAGCAGGAGCTTTTCCCGTCGCAGTCCGCCGGACTGCATCGCCTGCCAGTAGCGATTGAATCGTTCATTACGGGTGATCGCCGACCATGAGGACGGATCACACCGCGTATCGGTCACCTCCTTGTAGGCGAGGAGTTCCTCCCGGTAATCAGAATCCACCGACCAGCGGATCTGACAGCGGGTCGATTCATCAAGCGAGTGGAGGAAATGACGGACTGACTCATAGAAGTCATCCAGCGTGTGATCGCTGGCCTGCCGCAGATCCGGAGCATCGATCACATACCCCTTTGAGACTGCCCCACGCCGATCCAGCTCGTTCCAGATCAGAAGGTCTTTCGAGATCCAGCCGTTAGGAGCCTTCATGGAGGAGCGGGTTACAGGGTTGTTTGACCGGAGCCATCCACCCGTTTCCAGAGAGGAGGGTTTCGAGCAGATCGGTATCGAATGACTTCGGCTTCCCCTGACGTAGGCCGAAGATGTAGAGCGCCGTCACCACAAAAGGCAGGGCACCGATTCCCACGCAGACCGCCGGTGAATGACGGTGTGAGAGCATGAGGGCCAGACCGAGACCGATCATCCCGCTCGCGAGCAGAAAAAGGATATTCATCCCCTCGATCCCCCAGATTTTGCCGTCACTGTCATCACCCGCATGAGTAGGAATCACGCTCCGGCTCATTGTCCCACGCTGATGGTTGGCATCCCACCGGCGCTGAAAAGCGCTTGGGCGATGAGGACTGAGAGTCCGAGGAGGAGCCCTCCCACAATGGACATCTTCCCCATGTCGGCATTACCGCTGCGGACCTGCCATCCGCCATGGGCGATGACGATGACAGCAATAATGTAGAGGAACTTCGCGATGATCCCGAGACCTTGGGACAACGCGCCGTCGAGTGAGCTTGCTTGAGCAATGATGAAGTGGTGCATAGGAGCCACACCATAGAATCGAAATCTCGTCTCCTTGCTCCCACTCGGGAGCAATCGTTCAAGCCATCCCGTAGCGCGATGCTTTCGCAGATCCGATGGCCTCGTGCAGACGGCGTGATTTCCGAATCATTTCGGGATAGAGATCGCCCACCTCGACCTTGAATGCCCGAGCCAGATAGATCATGTCCTCGTCAGAAACCCATACAAGACGGGCCTCGATCTTGGAAACACGGCATCGCGTCCCCTCGTCCATTCCGAGGATTTGGAGCCGTGTGGCTAGGTCATTCTGAGACCAACTGCGCTGATGACGGAGATGCCGAACTTTGGGACCAATCAGATTCAGGTTTTTCACCCGGGGGGAAACAGCCTCCCCCGCCTTACCTGTCACTTCCTCCGTGATACAACCATCAGCACCCTCTGTCGGAATGCGAGACGGATGACTGGCTCTTGGATGCACCCAGGCACTCTTGCCAGGACAACTTCAGCAAGTGCTCCCGACTGGGAGCAACATGTATGACTAACCCTAAATGGGGTTACTGATTTGGCATCGAAGAAGTCGAATCTTGAGCGAGCAACTGGAACGGGGACATGCAATCGTTGCCTCTTAACGTCCACCAATGCCTCGAAAATCTGTGAAATCGAATAGCGTCTATGGCTGATGGCTTTCGCCTAATACTGATCCTGCCAGTATGAAGATTCCGTTCATCTGTGCGAGACGCCGATCCGACATCGGAGGCCAAGGAGATCCAGAACCATCTCGGTCGGATCGATTACGCGGCAACTTCTGATAGCACGGGCTTGGCACATCGTGAAAGAGATCTGGAGAGCCCCCGAAATTTGCTCCAGTTCTTATGCTTCTGGGCCGAAAATGAAAACCCTCAGCGAAGTATCTGTTTCGCAACTGAGCAACGAAACCCTTAGCTGCCGTCTTGGTTCGGAACTTATTTCCGGCGTCGGTAAATGAAACGGCCACGCGCGTGTTGAGTTGGACTAACGACTCCAAGCTGAGCGACTGCAGAGCGCGGCGCGCTGGATGCATGGCGGCGGCAAAGCGGAGGCAGGAAGCCGCTAGCGTGACACGCGGAGCAGTTCGCTGAAGCGCCTTATTGGGCCTTATTGTTCTTTAAGTTTTTCGTCCGGAAAGTATAGGCAATCTAGTTCCTCCATGTCATTCAGCACTTCCTTCTGAGCCTCTGCGACGTCCGCAGCTGAATCCTTCAGTGAACGCCAGATTACAATCCCGACAACTAACGAGCCTACAGCAACAATCCAAAATGTCGGTTTAACCCACGAATCGACTGCTTGTGCTGACTGATACAGTGGAATCAGCGATAAAAGAGCAGATCCCGTAATACCCCAAGCAACTCCAGAAAAGAGCTCTCGATTTGCTAAAGATGCTTTTATTGATTTAATTTTTCGGTAAATGCGCCTCCAGTCTATTACGCGAAGTTGAATCTCTCGCGTATCGTGAGGGACAATCGAAGTAACGCTTCTTTGTGCTATTTGAATATTGTCACTTTGCATGGGATGCAGCCTCCTTGTGCTCTTCAGTTTTTGGCTGCTCAACTATATCGGCAACTAGCGCATTGATTAAAATGGTATTCCCACAGTTTGTGCAGGTAACAGGCGCTAAAGGGACGATTGGTCCACCAAGAGCAATACCACCCGGTGTGAATTGAATTATTTGAAAAACCTCATGAGCAATATCCCAATTGTTTTCTTTGCAACAATTACACTGAATTGGTGGTTTCCATTTTGCTTTCACAAAAGCAACGAGCTTTTCGCGCTGTTCGGTAGTTAGTGTCATAAAATTGATGTAAGTGCGGTGAAATAACCGGAATTTTCAGGGATGGATTTTATGGGGGTTACGCAATCGCTTTCTCCGCGTTCCTCCCTCGCTGAGGGATCGCAGCTGTTCCTCGTATTTTTCGTAGGGGCCGAGGTGTGCCCGCATGAGGCTCTTCCAGAGCTTGCCGTGATTGGGGACTGAGAAATGGAGCAGTTCGTGGACGATGACATAGTCGCCGAGGGCACGAGGCATGGAAATGAGTTCGTCGTTGAAGCTGAGGGTTCCGGCGGTTGAGCACGAGGCCCACTTTCGGCGCATCGGGCGGATATAAATCGCAGTCGCCTTCACCTCGAGCTTGGCGGCCCATTCCAGGATGCGGGCTCTGAATTTTTGCCGGGCTGCTTCGTTCATCAAATCCGGTTGGCTTTTTCGAGCAGGGTGAAGAGTTCGTCCACGATGCGAGTGACGACATCGAGGTCGTCGAGTTCGCCATAGACCGCGAAGGTGACTTTTTTCCGCAGTTCCCGGAGTGCCGCCTCGCTGCGCTTCCAATCGGGATACTCGACGAAAGCGGTTTTGATTTTCCGACTGACCTCCTCGGCGTTGCCGACCTTCGCATCGAGCAGCGTGCGGTAGACGAAGAATGTGAGACCGTCGAAGCCTTTCTCAGCTTGCTCCTTCTTCCGTGCCTCATTGCGTTCGACCTCCGTGAGGAGTTGTGCCAACGCATCGGTGGTCGCGGTCTGGCGGTGCTCGAAGCTTTCCTGCACGGCCAGGGCGCGTTCGGCCATCGCGATGAGGTAGGGGTCGTCGCTGTTCTCCTCGGCGGTCTTTTCGATGCTCTTCACGAGGTTGATCACCTTGGTGCCATCGCTGCCGCGCTTTCTTTTGATGAGGTCCAGCGTGTTGCCATCGATCTTCACAGGATCGAGGGGACCATTTCCCGTGTAGCCGCTCACATGCTCCTGCACGAGCGCATTGGTTTTGCGCTGGAAATCCCGGTCCACCATCACACGCTTGGTGTAGGCTTTGCGGACGATGTCATAAATCGCCGAAAGCGTCGTAAAATCATCGATGAACGGCCGCAGGAAGGCATCCGGGGAGATGATCTCGTAGAGCATCTCGATCTCCTTGTATTCCTTGAAAAATTCCTTCCGGCGCTCGGGATCGCGGAAATGCTCGACGAGGGTGTCGATGTCCTTGTCGGTGAAGTTCTGTTCGATGAGCCCAATGTAGCCCGGAGCCTTCGAGGTCATCTTGTTTTGGAAAAGAACCTTCAGGAGCTTGAGGTCTTTCACGATGGCGTTGATCTCGTCGCTATCGAAGGCGAGCGCCTTTTCGAGCTTGTCGAAGATGCCCACGAAATCGAGGACGAACCCATGGGGCTTCACCATTTCTTGCGCTTCGTTTTCGTAGGGGCGGTTCACCCGCGCGATGGCCTGAAGCAGCGTGTGGTCGCGCATCGGCTTGTCCAGATACATGGCATACAGCACTGGCGCGTCGAACCCGGTGAGCAGCTTCTCGGTAACGATGAGAATTTTGGGCTGCTGGTCGAGCTTGCAGAAGCTCTTCCGGATTTGCCGCTCCTTCTTCGGGTCGAGGTGGAATTCCTTGAGCAGCTCGGAGTCGTTGTTGTTGCTGATGTAAACCACCTCGGAATACTCCGGAGGCAGCACCTGATCGAGAGCGTGCTTGTAGAGGGCACAGGCCTCGCGATCCACGCCTACGAGGAACGCCTTGTAGCCGAGTGGTTCGACATTTTCCGTGTAGTGCCTCGCGACGAAGGCAGCGACCTGACGGATGCGCTCCTTGCCCTTGAGGAAATTTTTGAGGTTCACCGCCCGTTCGAGGATTTTGTTCAGCTCCTCGATGTCGGCCACGCCCTCGGCCTCGGCCAGCGAGAGGAACTCCTTGTCCAGCGTCTCGTGCGGAACGAGCATTTCGTTTGGAGCGAGTTGGTAGTAGAGGGGCAGTGTGGTGCCGTCCTCGATGCTGTGGGCGATGGAGTATTTGTGCAGGTAGCCCGCATCGTCCTCGCAGCCGAAGGTCTTGAAGGTGCCCTTGCCGTAAGCTGTCTTATCCACCGGCGTGCCCGTGAATCCAATGAATGTCGCGTTGGGCAGGCCAGCCATCAGATAGTTTCCCAGATCGCCCGCTGTGGTGCGGTGGGCCTCGTCGATCAGGACATAAATATTTTTCCGCAGATTCAGATTCGCGGGCATGTCGCGGAACTTGTGGATCATCGTCACGATGATGCCCCGGTAGTCGTCACGCAGGAGTTGGTTGAGTCGGGCGATGCTGCTGGCGTGCTCCAGATTGCCAAGACCCAGCGCAGCAAGATTTTTGAGCATCTGATCCTCCAGCTCGTTGCGGTCGATCATGAGCAGGACGGTGGGCTTGTCCGCCCCAGGCTCGCGGAAGAGCCTCTCCGCCGCTTTGATCATGGTGAAGGTCTTGCCGCTCCCCTGCGTGTGCCAGATGAGGCCGCGTGTGCGCTCGGAATCGAGGGCACGATGCACCGTTGCCTCCACCGCTCCGGTCTGGTGCTGGCGCAGGATGTATTTGTTCAGCTCCTCGTCCTTCTCGGCAAAGACGATGTAGTCCTTGAGGAAGGCCAACACCTGTGGGATCGCGCAGAAGCTCTTCACCTTGGCCTCGAGCTTCCCTACCTCCTCATGCTTCCAGTTGAAAATATTTCGCCGCACCGTGTTCCAGCTCACCCCGTAGGAAAAGCCGAGGGCGTCCGTCGCGGTAAAGACCTGTTGCGAGACGAACAGCTCGGGCGTCTCGCGGTGGTAACGCCGAATCTGGTCCACCCCAAGCGCGATCGCCTCGTCCTTGTTCGCGTTCTTGCACTCGATCACCAGCACGGGGATGCCATTGATGAGAAAAACCAAATCCTCCCGCGTGCCGAAGTGGCCGTTGTGGAAAGCCCACTCCTCGGTGACCTCGTAAACATTGTTCGCCGGGTTTTCGTAATCGATCAGGATCAGGTCGCGCTCGCGCTTCTCCTCGTGGTCAAAAAATTTCCCCCGGTTGCGCAGGTGCTCGACGAACTCTCGGTTGCCATAGATGTCCGAGTGGAGATGCCGGAACTGCCCGAGCAACGCTCCTTCCGCCTCGGCATAGCGTGGATTGAACTCCCGCACCTTGTCGTCGAGCAGATCGTCAAAGAAAAGCGAACGCCCCTTGGCCAGCTCGTCTGGAGGCAATGCCGGATCAAATCCACGCCGCCGCTCGGCCTCCTCGCGACTCACAATCGTCCAGCCGATGGCCTCGGCGTAAGCAAGGATGCGGGCTTGGACGGTTTTGTGTTCTCCGGGTGCGGGCATATTTACGGACTGGTCAACACGACATGAGCCACCCGCTGTTCATTCTGACTGATCGTGCGGTCAAAGCGAAATCTGGGTGCGGGAATCTCGTTGGAGTATTTTCGAAAAACAGTGTTGTAGAAGTTCCGCAGAATGAAGCCACCGAAAGCTAGGGGGCTTACAGGCGAGCAAACGGGGATTCTGCAGTTTTCGTATTGGCCCAACGATAAATGCGAATACGGATGATCCACATCAATGTAGCGTGCAGTGTCTGCATTAAAGTCAAAACGAATGGGGAACGGAACGATGTTTCGTGCCACGATGTCCGCGTAGATGTCATCCAACAAATAGACTTCCGGATCATTCTGAAAGTGCTCCAAGTCCGGTGAAGGGAAATAGCTGAGGCAATGTTCCACCACTTCTCCGCCTTCAAACCGGTATCGCAGACAGACCAAGGCTCCATCGAGCAATTTCATATTGAAGCACCCCGCTTCCGAAAGCGAATTGTAGATGTCTCTATAGGAGACATTTCGCAATGCCACGGACAGCGATGTAGCGTTCTTAACGGTGATCTCGAAACTCGCGTTCGTCGTGCCGTGCGTCGAAGGGAAGTTTTGCGCATTTGACAAACTCAGCCCAACCATGGCGGCGGTTAGTTCGTTGACCTCTCTAAGCGTGTCGTCAGACTTCATGGCATGCTCCTCACTTTCTCTTTCGGTTGAGGAATACCTCCAATTTCTTCACGACATCTTCGGGATAGTCCTCGATGAATGTCTCGCCGGACTCCAGAGACTCAAGCAGGTCAATCAGGGACTGTTGCTTCTGATTGAGACGCTCTTTCTCTGCCTTCGACATGTCGCGGTTGACGATTGTGATTTCCTTACGCTCCGCCTCCGTCGGATACCGGAACGCAAGTTCGAACCCCGATTCCTTGGTTCGCTCGAACTCCGCTTTCAACGCAGCCATCTGCGGACCTACCCCAAGGACTCGCACCCATGCTTTGCTGCGTGTGATTGCCGTGAACAGCCTGTTCCGAACTCGTGCAAGATCGCGGGGAAGAAACGCCGAAAAACAGTCTTGAGCATTGATGATATAGACCATTGCAGCCTCGTTGCCCTTTGCGCGAAAGATGCCAGTGAACGTCACAGTGCCGGGCTCCGAAAAGCTATCGGCAGAATTGGTAACTCCAGCCAAATTTGAATTCACCCCCCGTTGCATCAGTAAGCGCCGAGCGCTGCCAACCGCACCCTTCGTCGACAACGGATCTGGATTAATGACAATGATGTCGTCTGGCAGGAGCTCATCCGTCGTCAGATTCTCAACGATGCCTTCAATCAAACGGGCAGTTTGAGCTTCATCCGAATCGAACACCTCAAAGGAAATCAAATCGTCGATTGTGGAATGTCTCTCCAGCCACTCAGGACTGGATTTCGGAGTCCTTTGAAGTGCCACATCTCTCCCATCTTCGAGTTCACCTCGCGCCACCTTGTAGCCCACATCGAGCCAGAGGTGGCTATTCTCAAATATTTGCACCAGTCCCTTCTCTCGATAGATGCCAAAGCCCAGCGCGTGAGCGGTAGTGAGCACCGGACGCGAGTTTCGGTAGCAAGTGTCCAAAATGATGTCCTGCTTTGGCTTTCCTGGCTCCTCGGGGTGAAGAACGACCCGTGGTGATCCATCAGGGAGATTGCCAAAAATCTCCTCCATAGGGGGAAGCGAGCGCATTCCCAAGTTCTGGAGCTCGTCGTAGGCGTAAACCAAGCGCTTCGGCGCTTTCAGAAGCTCGTAGCACAGCAACAGGAAGTTAGGAGCGAAGTCCTGAGCTTCATCAACGAAGATCGCATCATACTTCGGTGTGAACTGCTTTGCCGAATCGAGTGCGATCTCGCATGCTCCTTCAAACTCCTTATTTCCGGCAAACTTTGCCCTCGCGCTTCGGTAGTCGAAATACTCAACCCCATGGTCCTTGCAGAACTCATAGTAAATTCCGGCTCTGTCCTGTCCTCCGGGTGCCCCCCATGCGTTTAGGATACGGACCCTCTCCCAATCAGGCTCTTCATTGGCCTGCTCAAGAACGAATGTCGTAATCAGGGTCTCAAACTGTTTCTTGAGTGAGCGGGTGTGGAATGTCACCGCGATATTCCAATCGGGGTGCCTTGCGTGCAGGTAGGCGACTTTCAGCGCCAAGACGATCGTTTTACCGGAACCCGCCAAACCGCGAATTCGTTGGACCCCTTCGAACGTTTCGACAACCGCCGCACTTTGCTGCATATCTAAATTCGCAATCGAATCCTCAAGGGCCTTAATCTTCGTGCCCTTGGAATTGGGATCCTTCAAGTCTCGCCTGCGGCGGCCCCGGCGCAGTGTCGAGATTGCTTGGATTACGGAGACCAACGAAGCGAAAACATCGCCGTCTTGATCGTCTAGTTCTTCAATGGTTAAGATTAGGTTTCCGGAATTACAAAGCGGGTAGTCCTCATCGGTGTGCGGGTCGAGGTTGACCACTGCTGGCGCAAATGTGACGGTGTGGATGTCCACGCGGAGCTTGCGTTTATGGATTAGAGACTGGTGCTGCAGGAGCTTGGCCTGCATTTTGTTAAATGCCTCGTCCTGTGCCTCTCCGTAATTACCAACTTCACGCCCCTCGATCAGATTGAACAGAATCAAGCCTTTCTGCGGCGATACCAAAAGGGCATCGATCGGAAACGAGCCTTCTGGCGTCCCGATGATCGGATACCCGATGTAAAGCGTGCCTTCAATGGCCTCATCGGCCGACAAGTTTTGTGCTAGTTGCTTGCTTGAAATCGGCTTTACGGTGCTACCCCAAACAGTGTTGATCATGGTTTATTCAATTGGTGCGCATGCGTGCTCTCGCGGTATTGTGGTTTCAATTTGCAGGAAGCCCAAGTTTGTCGAAAAACGCTCGGTTTCGCTCTTTCGCCATATTAACGAGGCGGTCAAAAGAGATCACTTCGACATAGGCGTTCACGTTGTCCTTGTAGCCAAAATACCCCTGACCGTCAGAGGTTCGCTTGAGATTGTGATGAATCCTGCATCGCTTCTCAAATGTGGGCGTAAGGTCTGCGAGGACATAGCAGAAGCCAGGAACGGCATCGTTCTGGAGTGACGGAATTGGCCGCCCTGTTGATGTATTCACGCCGCCCAGTCGGATTCGCTCAAGGTAGTCGATGGCCTGTTCGATGGGGTCGTGGTGTTCGCCCGCTTTTGTATCATTCCGCATTGGCCGCTTTATCTCGACAATCTCGATGCTGGCAGGCGGAAGCTTGGTTCCTTCGGAAACGAGAATCGGTTGATCGAAGACATTCAGGACGCAGATGTCGGGTTCCTTCCCGTCGCGAGATGCGCTGATTGGGATTGACTTGAGCGGCTTGTCCGAAGCCAAGTAGTCATGAAAAGCGAGGCGCTCGTCGATCAGCCACAGATTGCAGCTCTCCAGAGGGAGTTCCGAACTGTCCTTCCGCATCTGAATAATCAGGCTGTGAATCAAATCCTCTCTCACATAGTTACCGTGCTCGTCCTTCTCGATGGCCTTTTCGAACAGGTCGATGATCACCCGACGGTGCGAGACGTAGCTTGCAAGGTCTGATTTCTTGATGTCCTCTGCCTTCGCCAAATAGGAATCCAGCTTTTGCCGATATTGTTCGTCTGGAGGCGCTTGCGTTTGACTGAGAATGTCATGACCCTCGCTGATGAGTTCCCGCTCGAGATTGGCGAATTGCTTATGAAGTGCGAGTTCAAGATCCTTGTCTGAAATGTCAGGATCGACATTCAGATCAGTCTCCGGAATTCGGGAAAGGATCGGCCGATAGCGCGGGGCTTTCGTCGCGACAAACTTGGTTACCTTCTCCTTCGATCGTTTCAGGTTCTCCTCAAGATGTTCGGCCAACTGTGCCCTTGCGTGCTCGACCACCGCCTCCCGAATGTCGTTGAGGCCAATCTCCGTGTCCGCAAGCAAGCCTTCGACACTGTCAACGATTTCAAAACCTGTTCTCTCGGGTCGGGCGCATTCATCTAGGAACGCTGAACTCACGTAACAAGAGTAAACGAATTCGCCATCTGCATCCGTGAGCTTTCCGTGCAGGCCCGGCAATTTACCGGACAGCTTTTCTTCTGTGACGAGCCGATTATCGGCGCAGAATGCGATGGCATGTGCGGACAATGAGTTTGACCTGAGCCGGACGTGAATGAGGTCAAACGACTGTTCCTTGATCAAAATCGTCTCGGAAACCGCCGACGAGTGCATGTGAGCGTCGCAGACATCGTTCAGTGAAATCACATCTCCGTCATCGAAGAGTTCGATCAGCGGTGCGCCACCCTCTCGGATAAAATACCAAAGACAGTGCTCAAAGATGCTGTCGGCAATCGCCTTGGGCGTCTTTCGCGCATAGGTGCGATACCGGGGATTGAATTCATCCAAGTGAATGAATGTGTTGACCGTGGCTCCTTCCGGAGCCAGCTCATCCTTCTCATTCGCAACGCCGCCGAGCGCAGTGAAGGAACACGAGCGTCGGCGTAATGTTTCCTCAGCACGATAAACGCTCTCAACGCGCACTTGCTTGAACGCTTTGAGCCAAAGGAGCCGACCGATTCCGCGACAACCTTTTTGGACTTTGTGTTCCGAGTCCAGGGTTCGGAATGAAGCCATGTTTTCGTCGGTAAATCCGATTCCGTTGTCCTCAATCCTGAATCCAATAATGTCTTCAAGCGCGTCGGGACCCTTCTTCTTCGAATCGCTCAGATCCAATGATCCCTGTTTCGCCTTGCGAAGAATCGTGATGGCGATTCGGCCATCGACGTTGGAAATCCCCGCTTCCTCCAACGCGTGAATCGAATTTACAACGGCCTCGAAGAGCGGGAGAAGCCCGCTTGTAAAGGGGAGCGGCGTGTTTCGTAGACGGCCACCTAGATTGGTCGGCATTGTGTTCGTCGATTTTGGCGGAGTGCTCATACGGTAAGCTCCAGTTCGTAAATGCGGGTCTTAGCGGTCATCAGTTCGTGGAGGAGGGTGCGGAAGAGGTCTTGGAGTTGGGTCTGCTTCTGTTCATGAAGCTCCTTTTTCCGTTCCAGTTTTTGAATCGCGGAAGCGATCTCTTCCTGGGTCTGCAAATCGGGCAGTGGGATTTTGAATGCCGCAACCTCGTCCCCCATCAAGGTGCATGTTCCGTGACCCGAGCGCCCGACCTTCTTGAAAAGGTTTTCGCGTAGCGTCTCCAAGGCGTAGAGAAGAAAGTCGGACCGAAGTTTTGGACCGGGGACGATGGCTTTCATGTCTTGGTTGATGGCCATGGGAATTTCCGCGAGTGCGACCGGAACCGTCTTCGCCAAGATCATGCCGCGAACGACGACAAAGACCGAACCTGCCGGGGCAAGTTTACTCCCGCTTTCGAGTGCTTCCTGGGAGATGTGGTCTGGCACATCATTAAGTCGGGGATGCTTCATGTCTTTCGGCGACACCCATGGAATCGAACCCTGCCAGAATTCAGGGTTCTGCTTGGATGGGGTGCCTCCGCTTTGGAATCGACAGACACTGGAAAGCGGCACCACCTCCCAGCTTTCGGGGACGGGGCCGATTTCGGTTTGTTTTTGGGGTTCGTTGCGGAGGCCTTCGGTGAAGAGCTTTTGCATGAGGGCCTTTTTCAGCTCGGTGGTGGTCGCAATGATCCGCTCCTGCGCTTCGATCGCCCGCTGCACCGTCGAAAGGATGTGCGCGATCTTCCTCTGCTCGAGGAGTGGAGGGAGCGGCAGACTTCGTTCCTTGAGAAACTTGAAATGCCGATTATAGCCTCGGCTTGGAATATCAAGAGATTTGAGTGCGAAGTAGTAAAACTTCGGATCGTAGAGTTTCTTATTTGGGAATAAGACCTTCGTCCCGTCCGCACCCAAAACGAACGGAAAATCGACGAATTTGAAGCAGCGTGTGTGGTCACCGAAAATGATGAGTGGCAAATCGAAATCGATCACTTTCTCTGGATCGTCGCAGTAACCAGAGATGAAGTCCTGTCCTTGATCAACGACTGGGAATGCTCCGATTGGAGCGATTTCCTTGGATGGAATCTGATGTTGCCGTCCAACCTTTGTTTTCAGGAAGGAGCGAGATACATCGCATTCGGTCCAGTCGTTCATAGCCCAATCCCTTCTTGAATCACCATCAAGCCGCTCTCTGTCTCCCTTTCCAGAAAGTTTTTCAACCTCAGATGACGCAGATGGGCGCAGATAGGAAAATGCAGAAAGACATCTGCGTTCCTCTGCGAAATCTTCGGTTTCTTTTCTTCCGTCATCACTCCGCGATTCCTTCCTGTCTCTCCAAACGGGCCCGCGACATTTCGATGGCGGCGTGGAGTTGTTGTTGGAGCAATTCGCGGGACGGAAGCGCGGTGAGGTATTCGGCTACATGGATGCCGCTTTGGTCGAGTTCGAGCAGTTCAATCTGCTCTGTTTTTTTCCCGGCGCAGAGGATGATGCCCAGCGGGGATTCCTCGCTGGGTTGCTGCTCGTTTTTGGCGAGCCAGCGGAGGTAGAGCTCCATCTGGCCTTTGTATTCGGCTTTGAAGTCGCCGAGTTTGAGATCGATGGCGATGAGGCGCTTGAGTCGGCGATGGTAGAAGAGGAGGTCGAGATAGAAGTCGTCGGAGTCAATCTGGATGCGGGTCTGGCGTCCAAGGAAAGCGAAGCCGTTGCCGAGTTCGAGGAGGAAGGTTTCAAGTTCGCGCAGGATGGCGTCTTCGAGGTCTTTTTCGAGGAAGCGGTCTTTGAGGCCAAGGAAGTCGAGGATGTAAGGATCGCGAAAAACGAGATCGGGAGTGAGCAGGTCCTCGCTACGGAGAGCAGCGAGTTCGGCCTTGGCAACTTCTTCGGGCTTTTTCGAGATGGCGGTGCGCTCGAAGAGCATGGAGTCAATCTTGGCCCTCAGGGTGCGAACGCTCCAGCGTTCGACCCGGCACATCTCGGCGTAGAAGTCGCGCTGGAGGTCATTTTCGAGGTAAATAATCTCCTTGAAATGCGACCAGCCCAATTGTTGCGACAGTGTAGAGACAATTTCAGCATTGGAGAATGCCCCCGCGAATTTCATCATGTGCCGAAGGTTCTTGGCCGAGAATCCCGATCCATAATCATCGACCAATTGTCTCGACAGCGTAGAGACAATCTTCATCCCGTATTCGGCTCGTTCATTTCCCAGGACTTCCGTCTGAATCCGCATGCCAATACGCCAGTAGAGGAGAGTCATTCCGGCATTGACGACGCGAGCAACTTGGGAGCGGGTCTGCTCAATCATGCTGCGCACATCGGCAGCGATGCCCTTGCCGCTCTGAATGATTTCGAGGGTTTCGTCGCTCATAAACCGATCCCTTCTTGAATCCCCATCAAGCTATTGTCTGTCTCCATTCCCGGAAAGTTTTTGAACCACAGATGACGCAGATGGGCGCAGATAGAGAATTGCAGAAAGCCATCTGCGTTCCTCTGCGAAATCTGCGGTTTCTTTTCTTCCGTCTTCATGGTTTGCCTCCTGCGGAATTGAGTTCTTCCAGCAAGCGTCGGCCTTTTTCCGTGAGGCGGTATTTCTGGAGGGGACTGTTGGGTTTGTTGGGAATAGTTGGCTCAATGTAGTCGGCATCTACCAATCGTTTGATTTGCTTGTGGAGTTCCCCCGAAACGGTCTTGTGACCAAGGATCGGGGCGATGGAAGCCTTGCCGAGAGGGTGTTCGCGGATGGCCAGCACAACTTTAGCCGCCAGAGCCGAACCCAGCCGTGACTCTAGCCGTGACTCTAGCCGTCCGCCGACTTGTTTGGTTACTTGCCCTTGTTCCAGCTGGGGCGCTCGTGTTGGCGTTTTCCTCCGGATCGTCAGGACGAAGGAACCCGCATCCATGCGAATCTCAGGTTCGGGGAGTCCGGCATTTTTGCACCGTCGGATCATGTCGCGGATGCCAGTGCCCATGCGTTCGATGTATTTGGTGAGATACATCGGCTCGGCGAGGAGAGGGTTGTGAGGGACGGAAGCGTGCGGGCCGCATTTCTTTTTCTTTCTTGCCGACCAGCAGGACAGCCTAACCGGAGGCCTGCTTTTTACCCAACCCATCTGACGATGTGAAAATTTCATCGGACGACTCCTGACGATTTGGACGGTGCATCGGACGATTCCCCTCGAAAAATCGGTCGATTAGCGGTTGATCCGGACTGGGTGCGAAAGCGTGCGCTGGCCCAAATCGGATGATTCAGACCGGAAAATCGGATCATTATCGGATGATTGCTTTTCACGGAATTCTGGGGCCGGGCGATTGCCAGTGCATTGTAGCGATAATTCGAAGCGGTCTGGATATTTTTTTTGAATCTGCGTTCATCTGCGAAATCTGCGGTTAAATTCCAAGTTGCTTGAGGATTTCCCGCAGGGCTTTGTCCGTCTCTTTGGCCTCGGCCTCGATGGCATCGAGTTCCTCGACGATCTCGGCGATGGGGCGGTAGGTCTCGGCATCGCTGGTGTGGATGTAGCGGCTGGGAGAGATGTTGTAGTCGTTCTTTTTCAGCTCGGCGTAATCGACGATGCGGCTGAGCTTTTCCTCTTCCTTCCAAGCAAGGAGGGTCTCGGCAATGCGCTGGATTCCGGCATCGGGGATGAAGTTTTTCGGGTCGCCTTTCTCAAAAATCTGGCTGGCATTGACGAGGAAGACCCTGCCTTTGCGCGGTGTCGGCTTGGCCTTGTTGAGGAAGAGAACGATGCCGGGGGCGGAGGTGTTGTAGAAAAGATTCTCGGGCAGGTAGAGGACGCTCTCAATGAGGTCACAGTCCACGAACCACTGGCGGACGGTTTTTTCCTTGTTGGCACCGGCATTGCCAGAGCCACGGGAGACAGCTCCGGTGTCGAGGATGACGGCAGCGCGACCGTGGTCATTGAGGCTCGCGAGCATGTGTTGGACCCAGCCCCAATCGGCAGAGGATTTGCCGGGGAAACCAGCACCAGACGGGAAACGCCCGAGTTCGTCGGCATCGTAGTCGGCCTCGGTGAACCAGTCCTGGTTCCACATGGGATTGGCAACCACGCGGTCGAAGGTGCGGAGCTTGCCTCGCTTGTCGCGGAACTTGGGATTTTTGAATGTGTCGCCGATTTCGATCTGACCCTCCATGTCGTGGATGATCATGTTCATGTTGGCCATGGCCCAGGTCTCGGGGACATATTCCTGGCCGAAGAGTTTCAGAGGCGCATAAGTCGCTTGCCCGGCGGCTTTCATCTTCGCCTCCATGGCGAGTTCGCATTTGATGAGGAGGCCGCCTGATCCGCTGGCGGGATCGTAGATTTCCATGCCCGGCTCCGGATCGAGAACGCGGGCCATGATTTCGCCGACCTCGCCGGGAGTATAAAATTCGCCTGCGCTCTGGCCACCGCCCTCGGCGAACTTTCGGATGAGATATTCGTAGCTTTTGCCGATGATGTCGGCCTCCACATCCTCGAGCCCAAGGCGCTTCGTGCTGATGGCCTCGATGAGATTGGAGAGGCGATCGTCGTCGAGGTCTCGCTGGCCGTGAGTGGTGGCGTTGAAATCCACACGGTCGATGATGCCTTGGAGAAGCTGGTTCTCCCTGGCGATGGCCCGCATGTAAGTGGTGACGCCCTCACCGATCCTGTCGGAGAGCTTGCGGATGACCGACCAAACCGGCTGATCGGGATCGTCGGGAATCAAGGGGAGGTATAAGCGAACGAGCTTGTGGTCGGCCTTCACAAGCTGGAACGCCTTTTTGCGCGATCCCACCTCCTTGGCGATGCGGTTCAGCTCGTCGTCGAAAACATCGCAGAGGCGCTTGGTGAAAATGAGTGGAAGGATGTAGTCCTTGTATTTCGGAGCATCCTTCGCCCCCCGAATCGAGCAGGCCCCGTCCCAGATCCAGGACTCGAGGGATTTATTCTTTTCAGGGGTATTCGAGGCGCGCATGGGACGGAGAATCTTATATCAAGCCAAAGCAATTTCGTCACTACGGAAGCACGGGAGCAAATGCCCGAGGCAAGCACCGCAGCTCAAGCCATGGCAGTTGGAATCTCGTCCCAGCGGGTGGTGAATCGCCCGGATCGGTTCTCCTGCCTCATAGCCCACGATGGATTCAGCCCCATGGCAGCATAGCGAACCACATTCCTTCCGAGCTTGCGATTCAGTGTATCCACGATCTGGTCGATTTCGCGACCTCGCTCAGTGATTATTGAAGCAGGCTCGAAGAAATCGGGCTGCACAGATTCCTCTGCAACCAACTCAGTCAAAAAAATCCCAGTCTTCTTGTATTGGTGGCCGGGTTGGTAAATCGCACGCAGCAGTCTCAGAGCCGCAGAGATCAAATCTGGTGTGTGGTTGCTCGGGTGCGGAAGGGGTGCATCAGTTCCAGCACTGTATTGCGGCTGTTTGATTGAGAAAGGGTTCGTGGCTACGAAAACATGAATTTGTTTTGCCACAAGCCCCCCGGAGCGGAGTTTCTCTGCTGCTCTGGCTGTATAGGTGGCCAGCGCTTCCTCCAATTCTTCTAACTTTTCCACGGGCCTACCGAACGACTTCGCCGAGGCGATGCCCTTTTTAGGTGCGGGCATTTCCTCCAACTCCAAGCACGGGATGCCCTGCAACTCGCGCTGGATGCGTTCGCCCACAACCCCCAGCGTTTTTCTGATCCATGCCGAGTCACCATGTTTCATCTCGCAGGCATTCCTGATTCCTCCAGCGGCCAAGCGAACGGCCAGACGCTTGCCGATCCCCCAGATGTCATCGCAGGCAATCTTTGAGAGGATTTCATCGATGTCTCTAACCAATGCCAAATCCAGCACGCCTCCGAGTTCCGGAGTCTTTTTTGTGATCCGGTTGGCGATCTTCGCTAGCGTCTTCGTTGGCCCGATGCCTATGGAGACAGGAATCCCTGTCCATTGCCTCACACGCGCTCGGAGCCAACGGGCAAAGTCCACTCCCTGCCATTCCTCCAGCGCCAGAAATGCCTCATCGATGGAGTAAACCTCCATTGCCCGGGCGTTGGGGCGCAGCGTTTCCATTACACGGGCCGACATATCGCCGTAGAGCGAGTAATTGGAACTCATCACCACCACGCCGTTTTTGCGGAAGGTTTCCTTGTGCTCGTGCGCGGGCGCTCCCATGGGCACCCCGAGTTGCTTCACCTCCTCGCTCCGGGCGATCACGCACCCATCGTTGTTGCTCAGGATGGCGACTGGTCTGCCAATCAAGCGAGGGTTGAAAACTCGCTCGCACGAGGCATAGAAATTGTTGCAATCGACCAGCGCAAAACGAGTGCTCATCAGGCTTGGTGGATGACGAAGGTCACAACGCCCCAGATCACGAGTTCCTGATTCTTGGCGACCTCGATGGGCTTGAAGGCGCTATTTTCCGCTTCGAGGAAAACCTTCCCCTCCCGCTTGCAAAGCCGCTTCACGGTGAATTCTCCTTCGGGCATCGCCACGACGATCTGGCGGTCCTTGGGTTCGACTGAGCGGTCCACGATCAGGATGTCCCCGCTGGCGATGCCCGCATCCCTCATCGAGTCGCCTTGGACACGCACGAAAAAAGTCGCAGCGGGATTGGCCACCAGATGCTCGTTGAGGTCGAGCGAGCGCTCCATGTGGTCATCCGCTGGCGAGGGAAAGCCTGCCTGCACCTTTGCGGAAACCAGGGGAATCCGCAGCTTGGAGCGGGCTTCAAAGGGGATGGGATTTTCGGCGATCATGGCAGTGATTCATGGAAAATATCGCGTGAGCCCGGCCATGAAAATGCCCTCGGAAAGTTTTTTCAGGAAAGTTTTGGCCCCCCAGTAAATGTCCTACCAATTGAGCGATTAGGAGATTGGTTTAATTTGGTTACCAGCCATTGCGTGTGTCAGTCCTTTTCCGATGATGAGGTCAGTAGGTCCCAGCATCCATGGAAACTGTCTCAGTCGGCTGGCATCGATTGCCCCGTTTTCAAGATGCTCAAACATCGCGTTGTGGAGGTGTAGCTGTTGCTAACAACCAAGCTCAACCGCGCCGATAGGCATTGGCTGCAGCGCCTTGTTAGGCGTTTAGTTGGCGTTCAAAATCGAGCCTTCCGAGAAAGAGTATCTCAGTTGCGCGATCCTGTGTCCACGGCTTGTCGCACGAGCAAAGCTGAGCGTCCTGAACGCTCCGGCCTAACCAATAAGCATTCGTGCATTTGTTGATGTCTTCTTGAGACATCATGTGTGGCAGTCTGAGGAAGTTTACCCAAGCGGAATCATGCTGCGAGAAACAATAGGCTCCGTTCGTAGTGCCTCGCGTTAGAGTGCGTCCTTCGACGTGCTTTGGGTTCTTGGACTGGTAGATGAGACCGTCGTCCTCAGACTCGAGAAGAAAAATTGCTTGGAGGCGACACGGGTAATGAGGGAAGCGGTCACGCCGGGCTAACTCGAGATTGTAGTCAGCGGCGTAGTTCCGCATCAGGTTGCTCTGGAAGGGGCTGATGATGCCCTGAAAGGTCGGATTGGGGATAAACATAAGATTCTCGGATGAAGCGCTCTGAGAAGTGGAGCAGAACGATCCGACAATGTTCTTATTGTGATGGGTCACCATATCGGAAGGGTCCACCCATAACCAAAAGTGACGTGCTGCTGAATCAGTAAAAAGATTGGCAGGCAGATTCATGGAGCGTGCACGAGCAACGCCGAATATCCCAAAGGGAAAGGGATTAGGTGAACTGGCTCGTTAGCCATTTTGTTTTTGGTTCATCAAGCTGAGAATACGAAATACCAGAAATAGCGCAATCCCTGCTCCGGCAATGACCCAAGCGGATGATGAAACGCCTCTCTCGATTACGGCTACAGAGGGAAGAAATGGGATGTAGTAAACTGGAAGGGTGCCCGATCTCCGCTTGTCTTTGATATATTCTTCCGCGTTTGGTTCATATGTGAAACTGAGTCCACCCACTCGGGTCAAGCCGCCGAAATAGGTTTTTCCGTCAACGGTGTATTCATATGTGAGATCAGGTGAGAATGAATGGGGGGCTTTCGTAGATATAGAACGATTCACGGAAGCACCCAAAAGCTTTCCGCTTGTCGTCGGCCAAGATGCAGTAGTCAAACCGGCCACAAGCAGTGTGAGGCCAGTGATCGCAATAATCAGACCGAAACCACAGAGAGCAAAATACAAGAAGTTCTGGCGTGGACTCGGAAGAAGGCTCATATCTCTCAACATCCGCGATCACCCGATGGCTGCCCGTGGCGCAATTCGTGCCAGTGGAGCGAAGCGGATCCAGCACGAGGCGTGAAGTGGGTAGTCATTCGGTGGATCACATTGTTGGGCTTATTTGTTTTCAAGATCCCGCAGGTATTGTGAAAATGGGGTTGGTCGAGGCCACTGTCCCATTGCCTCGATTAGTTTCGTAAGGTAGGCATACATTCCAGTTAAGGTCGCCTCCGGCTGTGAGTTGGAAGAATAAAAAACCCTCGAATTCTCAACTTTCGAAAAATGCCACCCATTGTTCTGAACAAGATAGTAATCTTTTGACAAAACTGTAATCATATCAGGCATTAAATCGATCGGCAATTGGTGGTGTAATCGATAGTCGTGAATCTTCGCTTCGAGGGTCTCTTGCGTTGGGCCGTCGAATGCAAATATAAGAAAGGGGGTTGTCTTTAGCTCAGAGTTGCCTTTAATCGGGTGCAAACGCTTGAGGCGCTTAACTGCAACACACGAATCAAGGGCAGACCACAAGTGACAAGAAACTCCAAGGCTTGCTGTGGTAAGTGTGGATTTTACTTCGATTGCAGCAATTACTGAATCGGATAAAACAAGATTTATCACTCCATGCAGATTCAGACGCGGCGATGTCTTTGGATATATTATAAGGTCTATTTGGCCTGATCTCTCATCATTCGAATCGAAGACTTCACCTGTTACAAAATCAACCGACGCCGGCAGATTCTGGGAAAGAAAGAAACTAGCAACTCCTTCTCTTGCCCCGCCAATGTTATCTCCGTGATTTGCAAGGCCCGCCTGCGCCGCATACTCCCGAAGGGTAGATGCTATGTTACGAAGGTGCTGGACGATTAGTCTCATCGATTTATTGCCCAATGTCAAAAGTGAGCCATGGAGGTAAATGGCGCGGGGCGTGCGTAAGCACGACCCGTGACATTTACCGGAATTGGCTCCACTGCCTTGTTAGGCTTATTTCTCTTTCTTATTAAATGCATCACGATGCTCTCGGAATGCAGAAAGAACTATTTCCTCTATTTCAGTTCCAAGGGCTTCTGTTCCGTGCCGGTAGCCTGGCTCCATGATGTTCGAAAAATCCGCGTTGATTTGGAACTCAGGATCTCGCCGATAAGCAAAATTCAGGGTGTGAATTACCTTCCGCGCTGTCTCAACATATAGGTCGTTAAAATCCTGAGTCCATTTATTTGCGTGGTTCTGTTCGCGAACCACATCCAATGTTTGGAGCCAAGACGCGCATAGTAATTTGATTTGTTGTTTCATGGTTTGTTTTTCTGCCTAACGTCAAAGTGCATACACCGCTACCAGCCTCGGCCAGCGATGAAACGGAGGTGAAGCCGTGAAGCCACGCAAAGACTCCGGCGACAAGGAGGCTGGTAGCGGTTGTATGGCAAGACTTGTTCGTTGCTCTTTCATTTTGTTTAGAGTCGTGTCCTGCCTTTGAGTGAATACTGGTCGGTGGCCGCTAAAACAACATGAAAAAGATACTAAAGGCTGAAACTGTAATCAAACTGAATGGAATACCGGTGAGTCTGTGCTCCGATGTAGAGGTGGAAACCCATGACGGAAATGCCACTTTGCTATGGGGTGAATCAGGGCAAATCATTCGGGGTGCCGTTGGTGTTGCAGGTCGCCCAATCGGTAACATCAGTCACGAAAAGCCCGTCGTCCGCATCGACAAACTTCTTGAAGTGATTGCGCTGGAGTGCCCCCGAAATTTGATCCAATTGTTATGAGAGGATTTGTTCGTGTTTCGGGTTGGTTTCGCTGTCTTGAGGAGCGTAGGCCGTAGGCCGAAGCGTAGCAAGACAGCGTGCCGCAAACTCCCCAGGGGTCATCCCCTCCAGCGAAGAATGCGGTCTGTGGTGGTTGTATTTTTCGCGGTGTTCCGCGCTCAGGACCTTCGCCTCCAGTTTGCTGGAAAAGAGTTCCACATTGAGGAACTCGTCCCTGAACCTGGCGTTGAAGCTCTCCGTATAGGAGTTTTGCCATGGCGCTCCGGGTTCGATATAGAGCGTCTTGAACCCCTGTGATTGTATCCATTCCCTGACCTCCCGAGCGACGAATTCCGGGCCGTTGTCGCTACGGATGAATTCCGGCGCTCCACGCTCCGCGACTAACTTTTCTAGGATGCCAACCACTTCCCGTGCCCCCATGGCGTGTTCCACCTCCAAGCCAAGGCACTCGCGTGTGTATTCGTCGAGAACCACCAGCCATTTCAATCGCCGACCTCCTTCGGTTTGGTCGAAAACAAAATCGTAGCTCCATACATGATTCCTGCGACCAGCTCCCAACCGCTGGGTTCCTTGCTCGGTGCCTCCAAGCCGTCGCCGCTTGTGCGATTTGAGTGGCAGCCGCAAACCCTCCCTCTTCCAAATCCGGTGCACCCGCTTGTGATTGACCTCCCAACCATTGCGGCGCAAATGGCACCAGACCGTGCGGCAACCAGCGCGCTTTTCCTTGGCAGACAACCTCAGGATTTCCTCCACTAGCGCCTTGTCTTTGTCCAAGCGCTTCAGATGGTAGCGTTGAGTGCTTCGGGGTTGTCTGGTCGCTCGGCAGGCCCATCACCACTGCAACCCGCAATGTGTCATCTTTAAGGAATCGGAGCAGGGATTCTTTGATAGCGTCCATTTCTTTGCCGAACGTCTAGTCCTCCTACGCCCGACCGGGAGCGAGGCTTCGACTGCGGGTTGAGGTTGTAGCGGTCATGAAGGCTGGAACTGGAGGAGGGTCAGGCGTTAGGAGGGACGTCTTGTTCGGCTTCTTGGATTTCATTGAATCGGTCTCCAATCTTGGGCAAGAAACCAATCTACTGCTTGATGCGAGTAATCAAGTTCGATTCTCTGCATCATCAGCTTCAGGTATCTATTGGCCGATGGCGTGTATTTGAGGCATTCCACCGAAGTCACTTCTGACGCAGTGAAACCACTCTGGCTAAGCTTGATCTGAATCTGTGGTAGATATTCAGGCATAAATTGTATTACGAGCTTACCGTTGTTGTGGAAAGCTTCGATGTCGTAGTATGATGCTTTTGATGTCTGCATAACTGTATTTAGTCTAACGAGTCGATTTTTTAGATTTCTTACTTTATTGCCGAACGTCCGCGATCACCTGCCTCGGAAAGCAGGCACGCCCGATGCCAATGGAAAGGGGAACCAATGAAGTCGGAGCCCGCTTCGCATCGAAAGTGCTAGCTTGTAGGGGTAGGAGCATCGGCCCGTTCGGTATTTTTATTGGTTTGCTTTGTTGTCTATGGGTCTCAACCATAACCACCAGATGAAAGAGAAGGGCCATCCAGTAATTAAAATAAACAACACTGCAAGAAATCCATTCTTTCCTCGCTTCGTTGCATCTCGGAAAAGCCAAACAAATGACCAGACTGAAATTCCAATAATTGCGATAGTTGCCGGGAGAACCAGAACCGCAGGACCTGATATCTGAAAGTCCTCATGCTTGAATGATGCTGGACTCAACAAGATTCTCGCCGCGTCTGTGAAAAACTGAGTTATTTGATCGAGCGTCATGGTAGCGATTATTTTTGTGCCGAACATCCTCGATCACCGGCGCGGGATCAATGGCGTGACAGCGGGCAGCCATTCGGTGCATCGCATTGTTCGCACATTTCATTTTGGTAAAATAGAATAGCAATCTTTCTTCGATATCTCCTCTTGGACCATTGCGTTAAACAATGCCTTGATTTCTGGATTACTCAGTTGCCCACCACGATATTCATATTGTCCATCTACAGTTTTCAATAACGATGCGATGCGAATCACAGAGGTATCTCCACCAGATAGTCGATAAAAGAAATAGAAGGTTTCTTCGGAGTCCACCTCAATCAAAAGCAACGGCTGAAACTCCGTGACTTTCTTAAGAAACTCTTGTTTTCTGACCAAAAAGTCATCGGAGGTCATTAAAATGAAGTCTTTTTCTGAAATACCGGCTGGCTTTCCAAGATGGCTCCGATACCCGGAGAAGTCTCCATTTCTCTGGAGCCATGTTCCCCTCGCTACAAGCTTTTCTGGAGAGTTAAATGGAGGAGAAAAATCTTTTGCGTTGTCGATAGGAAATGAAAGATCGGAGACTTGTGCCTCGACGACAAACTCGTGCGGCACTCCTTCGTCTAAACCGGCAACTGTATCCGAAAGAGTGACCTTCATCGGAATAAACCCGGCAAAAACCGAAGCAGGGAGTAGAAAAAATAGAGCTATAAAAAATGACATTTTCATATTTTATTGCGAATGTCCCCAGACACCTTTCTCGCTTGCTTCTGGCATACGAGCCTGCTCCGCGGGCGGCATGACAGAAGTGGCCAAGGTATAGGGATTAAGTCCATTGCACATTAGCTTTTTTGTTGTTCGCAGAGCGTTCCCGTTTGCGCAGGCATGGAATCTTGTTCAAGTTTGCGCTTGTGCCCCTCGATTCTTTGACTGATCTCAAAACATGAATCAGACTCACAATTCTCTGCGATAAACATTTCCCAATGGGAAATGGCATTATCAAGTTGGTTTTTTATCGTTGAGAAGTCTTCACCCGTCTCCTTGCATTGAAGTTCAAAAAAATGTTTTAGACTTTTGCACTCGCTTGATATTGCTTCCGGGATCAGTGGATCAATCTTTGAGCATGATGCTTTCTGGTTCGTTCTCATTCGAGAAACTATATGAGCGATTGTAATGAGTTGTTTACAGGCACCCTCAGCGGCGGGAAGCCATTTAGATGAGGCTTCCTTTCTTGCCTTCTCGGTGTTCTGCTCATTTGCAAACCACAAAGCTGCACCAAAAAGGAGAATGTTGAACAGGATTTGCGCAGTGACATTGTAGTAACTGGGATGTTTTATTAACAGGTAGCTTGGAACCGCAATGAGTGCCAGCGCTGTAAGGAATGAAATCGCTTTTTTCATAATTCTAAATGGTTTCTGGATAATAAAATATAGGAGTTCGAAGGAAAGAACAGTAGATGTCACCAAGGCCAAATAGCTCCAAAGCAACAACTTATTCTTGGGAAAGCCTCCGAGTCCAATCTCAAGCAACATTAGACGCCCAGTAAACCTTTCAGTGAAGGGGGCGGAACTGACAGGGCATATATCGCATCGAGAATACTTCGGAAGCGGTGCAAGACCCATCCATATTAAATCGAGTGAGACTCTCACTGTGAATATTTGTTGCTAACGTTGTTTGTTCATACAAAATTCCAGTTTAATCATTGGGGTGAGAAAAAAGTGGACAATTGAGGGGTATTTTGAAAGAGGGTGTGGATGGATCATGGAAAAGAGACGGTGAGTCCCCAGCATCCGAGGGCATGGGAGGTGCGAATAGTGGAGGGGCGTGGAATGCGGGTGGCAGATAAGACGCTGTCTTGGTGGAGGGCGCATCTGGAAATGTTCCTGAAGTGTTGTCAGGAGGCAGGGCTCGAGGCAAGCGAAATCTGGGCAGCGTGCACACAAGATAGGTGCCTTGATTGCTTCGACCTCGATGCCGCCAAAAAAAATTCGTCAATCCAGTTCTTCTCGCCAATCTCACCGCCCAAGGAACTCAGCAACCTTTTTGGGCTCCCCTTTCGGGTAAAGCGACCGCACATGAACGAATCCTATCCGCCCTTCGCGAATTCAAAAAGGGGTTCAGCTCTTCTTTAACCTCTCCTTGACCACATCCCCCAGATACTTCTGAACCGTCCGCTTCATGGGACGTGCTCCGAGAGCCTTGTTGATTCCCTTACGGATGAGCATCTCAACGGTTTCCTCATCCACAATCAGTTCGATCCCCATCTTCCGATAACGCTCGATCTCTTCCCTAATCACGATCAAGGCAATCTCCCTTTGGGTATCTGGAGTCAGAGGCCGGAAGACGAGCTTCTCATCGAACCTCCCGATCAATTCGGGCCTGAAGTGCCGGTGTAGCTCCGCAAGAACAGCCCGCTCCAGTGTCGCAAAGGGTAACCGAGTGGGTCTCATCAGCTGGTGAGAGCCGATGTTGCTTGTGCAAACCACATAAAAACCGCTCAGGTCATAGGTGCTGTAATCAGCCAAGGTGATCCGTGCGGCATCGAGCATCTGGAGGAATAAATCCCAGATCAGCCGGTGGGCCTTCTCCACCTCGTCGAAGAGCAGGATACCCCGGGTATGGGACTCCAAGACCTTCCCAAGCCGTCCGGGCATCCCGGTTTCATCCCCAAGGAAGAGCTTCACGCTGTCCAGATGCTGAAATTCCGACATGTCGAAGCGATGGAGCGCCCCGTCACCAAAAAGATACCTGCAGCATTCCAGGGTCAGTTCGGTCTTTCCCACGCCGGTCGGTCCAAGAAACAAAAATGACCCCAAGGGCTTATCCGGAGGCTGAAGCCCAAGCTCCCCACGCTCCAGAACGGAGCAGACTCTCGGGATGACATGACTCTGTCCTCGTATCTTTGATGCAAGGTATCCCTCCAGACCGGAGAGTTTTTGTATGAGGGCGGGATCGGGATTCATAAATGGGATGGAGCTTTGGGTTTTCCACGCCACCATTGGCGCAGGGCATAGTCGGGGCGAAGGCTCGTGAACCATTCGGGGTAATACCCCTCAGGTGTGATGGGAGGTAGGAGCCGCTTCCGAAAGGGTTTCTCGCAGTGGCAAACGATCGCTTTGAAGCGTGGGAGCTTCCTCAGTAGGTAGGGCTCGAACCACGGCTTGATCCGGGTCTGGTAGTTGTAGGAACGCTTCCCGGAGGCCCATCCCCACGATTTCTCGGTGACTTCGTGCTCCCCGATATTCTTCGCCGCAATCACGGCGGAATCATGGTTGGCCACGGTGAAGATCAGTTCGTTACTGAGATTGAGCATCAGGACATCGGCATAGCGCTTGTCCAGTGATCCCAACAGCGAGGTGTATGCCTGCGTGGCCAGAACGATCGTCGCTTTGGCCTCACGAATAACTCCAGCTGCCCGATGATCCGCAAAGGCCGACTCAGCCCCGGTGATGATCTCCTGTCCCTCGTCGGCAAAGAGGATCAGCAGGTTGTCCTTTTTCCGTTCCTCGGCAGGTTTGTCGAACCGGCTCAGGGCATGGAAATAGTAGGAGAGCTTCAAGATTGTATTGATGTAAAGGCGCTCACTCTGGAACTTCTGCGGCATCGCGAGGCAAACGATCTTACCCCGGTCGATTTCTCCAACCGAGAAGGTCGGCTCATCTGCACAAAACACCTCGGCGATCTCGGGATTCAGAAAAAACTCCAGATATGTGCTGAGAGTGCCCTGAACACCTCCCAGCTGCTCGGGAGGTTGCTCAAGGTATGATTGCAGAGTTGAGAGTAATTCTTTGGATCGTTGGTCGACTTGTTTCTCGAGCATTCGAAGAGTCTCGGTGGTATCGGCAGGACTCAGCAGAAGCCGATGGATATTCGGAATGGTGACGAAACATTCCAGATGCCGGAGGATTTCAAAGGCCATCTGGATGGCCAACTGGGCCTTGATCGGAAAGAAGGGATTCCCGCCACGACCTCCGGTCAGCGAGACTGCAGTATCCACAATCACCTTGGCATAGGTGGATGCGGGAACCTTGGGATTACCAGTCAGATTGATGGAATGGGGAGGCCTCCAGAGCAGGCTTTCACCCTCGGGACGGGTTTGCAAAAGCACGAGATCTCCACTTCTTCCAAAGTGGGCGGCCATCCGAACCAGAATCTCCCAGTAGAGCCCTTTCTGATCGAGGCAGATGCCACCCCAGCCCTTCACATTCTGGAAGATTTGGTAGGTGATGGAATTGATACCGGACTGTGTTTTGCCGGAGCCGGTCCTCCCCGTGATGAGCCATCCCCGGACAAAATCTTCCATCGACCAAGAAAGTCCTCCCAAGCGAACCACGACATTCCCGGCATGGGCCTCACCAAAGAGGCTCCATGCCCCGAAGAGTGCACATAGGGTTACCACACCCCACGAGTAAGGTGGAACAAGCAGAAAGTGCCCGGCGATTGCTCCGGCAATACTGCCAAAAAAGATGATCAGATCAGCAAGCCTCATCCGGGGTTATCGGGTGAAATCTTTTCATCAGAAAGTCGAAGAGCTTGCGCTTGGGATCCGCGATCTCCTGCTTGAAGGATCGGAGGTTCACAACGGTCACTCCATCCCGCTCGTCCGTGGGCTCATGGTAGAACGATTCGACTTGGTTGAGCTTGAAGGCGAATCCCTCGCAATAAATGAACTCAGAATAGTTGGCTTTGTCCTTGTCGTCTCGATTGGGTCCGGTGATGGGCATAATCGTTTTGGGTGGTTTGGAAGCCATAACGCTGGCTGTAAATGCGGTGATCTTCCCTGTAGGTTTGCTTCATCCGGTAAAGGAGGGACTGCATCTCCCGGATGGAGAATTTCTCAACTTCTCCGGCGACTTTTTCGACCGTCCGGATATGGGCTGGCTTGCGCCATCCAAAAAAGCGCGGGATGCGTCGCATCACACGAACGGCGCGCTGAGCCTGACGCTTCTGCTGCAATTCCCGCTCCAGTTTTTGGATGGCTTGGTAGCTATTTCGGAGGCGACTGGCATGGAGAGATTCATCTTCCCGGAGGACCTGCAACTGCTTGGCCGAGATCTTCGGAGTGATCGCTATTTTATCGCTGTCCAGATGCATTTCTAAAGCCTTCCGGAGTTTATCGGGGCTGGAGAGAAGCTTGTCCCATTTGCGGTTTTCCCGATCAAAAGCACGCATCAGATAAGTCATCTGGTTCTTGTTTCCCGACTCCCGAGTGCGCGACATACTGAGTCCCACATAATTCCCTTTGGCCGTTCTTGGGCAGATGGCCACATGGGCATGAAGATTGTCTGTGTCGTGATGCAGTCCGTAGGCGTAGCCGATGGAATCCTTGGGATGAAACCGCTGCTGGAAGCGGTTCAAAACGGTCTTCAGGGAACTCCTCAAAACGCTGTCGGGATTGATCCCAGCTCCGATCAATTTGTCGTGAAAAGCCGTCGACATCGTGAAGACCAAGCGGTGCTGGATCACGGGATTAGACGATGAGGTTTTGATCTCCCGCATGTGCTTCATCCAGGCATCGCAGATTCTTTTTTTACTCTCGGAATTGCTCAGAGCCATTGGCGAAGTCCGGCTCCCGTCTGGATTCAAAACGATCCGATGATGGAGAAATCCTCCGGCGTGAACTTGGCCCAGAGTTTCCTTGGAGGCGTAGTCCGCAAACTGGCGAAGCTTCTTGCCGATATCGTTCGGATTCGCGCCATCTTCGAGACGGGATTGGTCCAGCCTTGCTGCGACTTTTCGTCCGGAAGTCTCGTCCAGATACTCCAAATCCAGACGCGATCTCCACGTCTTCTTGAACGGGAAAATCATTCCGTCTTTCATGTCATCATCTCGATTCGCTCGATGAGATAGTCGATTTTTTGTTCGAGCCGGTCGCTCACATCGGGATCGATTTTGTGATCCACTGAGGCTTCAAAAAGCAGGGCCTCCATGACCTCGGAGTGCTTGGAAACCCCGAGCGTTTTCTTGAGAGCTTGAAGTCGCTTCATGCTCTCCGAAGAGAGCTTCATTTCGACTCGACGGAAGCTTGGTGCATCAACGGACTGCATTGTCATTTTTGCGAAATTGCCGGGTGGATTCTGGAGCGTGCCTGACACGCGCAGGAACAAGTTCTTTGCGTAGCAAAGGCGGAGCTGTGATTTTTTCCGGAAAAATCACTTTGCTCTGTTACATACAGAGCCCGAATTTCCGGGTTCTTCTTAGCCCAACCACCGGTTTTTCTGGGTGCCAAGTCGACGGGTCTGGTGAGGGATAAGGAGCCGATTGCCGGGATGCCGAAAGCGCAGCTGAGGCTTCTCGGTAATGGGCGAGATGAAAGCTGGTCCTTTAGCAGGGTGAGCTGATTGGACGGAGGAGGCTGGTAAAGGGTGAAAGCTTTAGCGAAACCCAGTGCCAAAAGCGTAGCGGCTGACTCCGGCCAATGAGCGTGCCAAGCGTGAGGATTCACGGATTGTGGTGTCATAGATGGATGCCCTTCGTTTGGGGTCTTTGAGAGGGGATTTTCCGGGCAAGGACTGGCTCCTCGGTCGGGGTGGGCAAACCTGCCGGAGATTGGGATTCCGCAAGGGACTCCTTTTGTTCCATCCCCAGAATGAAGTCGGTGCTTCTTTGGGCTTGGGAGGATGCGCTGAAGATCATCTTGGGATCGTTCTGGAACTTCTCGATCCACGAGCCGAGATAAGCGGCAGAGTTGTCGAACTGGACCTGGTTCAGAATTCCAGCCTCGTTGGACAGGAACGAGGCTCCGAGCTCCGCGATCAACTCCTCTTTGGAGTATCGCTCGGAACCGAACTTGACCGGCAACGTGACTCCCTCCCGATCGAGACGGGAGGCGTGCCCCGTCGAATGGGTCATCTCGTGAAAGAGGGTTTGGTAATAGGACTCGGGGCTCCGGAACGTTTTCTGAGCTGGCATCCGAATCACGTCCTCTCCGGGCGAATAGACCGCTGCAAATCCCGTGTGGTAGATCGGGCAGGTCTTGGCTTCTTCGACGATCTTGGCGGCCTTTTCGAGAGGCTGGAGGGGATTCTGAACAACCGCCTGAGTCTGGGCAGGCGGCGCGATCCCCTCGGTCTGGTCGAGGTTGAAGGCGTTGCTCCAGCGGATGAAGGGAATCCGGGTGGGGCGTCCGTTACTTCCGAGGAGGAGGTTCCCTTGGTCATCCCGCTTTTCGAAGAGCTTGTAGTAGATGACCGGGGTGGCCGTCTCACCCTTCTTGACCTTGCCGCCGAGGTCGTGGGCCTGCTTGAAGGTAAGCCAGTAGGGGGATTCAAATTCACTCCCGCCCAAGATGAGTGCATTGATTCCTCGGTAGGGTTTCTTGGAAACGATATTCTGGACTCCCATCCAAGGCTTCTGCCAAGGCACGGTCCCGCGCTTGAGCTGTTCGATGAAGCGAGCCGTGATGAGCTCGTAGATGTCCTTGCTCACAGGTCCACCTCCCCTCGAGCGTGAACCAGGTGGAGGAGAGCTTCCTGATCGGAGAGGCCGAACCGGCGCCCCACAGCAGAGGAGAGGTCTTCTCCCTCAAGGTTGCCAGTGAAGAGCGGCGTCTCATCGGCGGAAATCCCTCGATCCACCAAGCTGAAGAAGTAATCTTCAAGGATCAGTTCATAGATCTGCTCGGGAGCCGGGTGAACCATGGTGCTCGATTGCAATTCTTGGGTATCCGGTTACCGCCAGTTGATCGCGTGGCAGAAGTTTTCAACGAGATTCTCGACCTCGCTCTCGGTGTAATGGAGCGAGAAGGCGAGGTCTTCAAGACTCTCCCTCCCGATGAGGTCGGAACGGACGCAGTAGAGAACCACGGCGGCGCGGAGGCCCTTCTCGGAAGGCTCGTCCGCTTCGGCGACCCACTCGAAGGTTCTGCCGAGGACTTGGCAGATGCGCTCAATACTATCGTCCCCATCTTTTGGAAGAGGTTCGATGTGTTCGACAGGGTGCTGCGTGTCGGCGTAGTGGATATCATTTTCGGGGTTTTGAGGTGTGTTCATCCCGCACACCATGAAAGAAAAAAAGACCCCGAATGCTCCCGATAGGGAGCAACTTTTCGGAGGGGGTAGATTTGCAGGACAAATGAATCGCAAGAAATGCAGAGATCTGCGGAAACCAAACGGACGAGCCTACGGCCGGCGGAGCCAGTATTTAAGGCCTTCTGGAGGGATTGCGACGAATCGCGTTGTGCAAACAACCTCCGGCGTAAACTTGGACAATTGATTCCCCAGATGAATGAGCCGATTGCAGTGAAGCCGTGGGGATAGGGCTGATTCGCTGCAATGGGCGAGGGACGAGAGGATCGTCTGTCAAGGTGAGCTGATGGGGGGAGGAAGCAGGAACAAGCGGAGCCCAACCAGAGCTCCCAGTGACATCAGCGCGGCGGGCGACGACACCCCATGAGCGTCCCCGAGATAGCAGATGCGAGGAGATTCCATCGAGAGGGCTTCGGACAGGTCTGAATTAGGGCGCGAGCGGATTCCACTTCATCCATTCTTTCCCGAAAAAACCAATGATCTGACCAAGATGAAAACCTGGTTGGAGAAGCCTGAGCAGGCCGAGATCCTCGGCTATCTCCGTGAGATGAGCCGCCTCGACGCTACGGCCTGAGCTGATCTCTATGTTGCTTTTGCCATGAAATGCTTCGAGGATGATTCGTGCCCTGTCTGCGTGGCGTCTTTGAGTTCAAATGCCGCGAATGACTTAAACTCGGCCTCTTTGGCCGGCGAGAGACCAACCGTAGCGCATGAACGACTCGTGGACTCCTATTCGCTCATTTGGTAAGTTAGATATTAGGCAGGCCCGTAGCGCTAAAAAGCCCCCACTGCGACAACCAGGGCATGAATCAGTTTTCTTGAAGTTGCCTCGAAAATTCGCTATTGACACAGTTTTATGTCGGAACACCAGCCAATCGAGCCCGGAGAAAAACCGATTCTTTCCCCATTTTCTGATTCGGAGAGCCCCGTTTTGCAGAAGCGGCGGAAGAGCCGTCTTGCGCTCTGGATTTCTCTCGGTGCTGTTCTCTGTATGCTTTTGGTAATCGGAGGTTTTTTCTTGACTCGATACCTGAACGATCCGCTTCGCACGCTTGAGCCATTCCCCGTTGGGAAATATCTGGAGAGCTACAAGGCGCTGGCTGGTTCGAAATTCCGGAGCAATCTCAGGGTGGAAAACGACCTTGGCTGGAAAGAAGGGGCGGGGCGTCTCATGGTGTTTTCTCTCCATGACAATCCCCATCCCATCGTAGTGATGATCCCCCCAAGTCTTGCACAGATTTATTTCACCAAGGGCCAAACCTACGAGGGTGAGCTTGAAGTCAAAGAAGGAGGGTTGATTTATGCGAATTCCATTCGGAAAAACTAGCGCGGCGATCATCGTAGCCAGTTCCATTGCGCTGGCACAGGAACCACCGAAACCGCCTATCGAGGGAGGAGCTTCCGACACTCCCACTGTTCCATCAAAATCTGAGAATGCGGCAATTCCCGCGAATTCTTCATCTCCTGCTAAAGGCTACGGAAGTGACACGTCTGCTGCTCTCGACTACCTGATGAATCGTAAACCTCAGGATGGTTCTATGGGTAAGCAGGCTTTAGATTCTGGCAAACGCGGCGAATCCAAGGTCATCGCAGACGATGCTGTGGGAATCCACCGAAACGAGGATCAGGAGATGAGATCGCGCTTCGAGCGTTACCTTGGCATGGCTCCAGTTCCTCAAGAAACGCTTGACGAGTATTTTTTGAAAATGAAGCAGGTCTCCACTCTGCTTCGCGACAAACAGATTTTTCTCGCATGGAAACAGCTCCACGACTTGGGCGACTATACCATGATTGATGCTGGCATCAGCAGAGAGCTTGCCAATCGCATTGAATCCATTTGGAACACCGACAAGGCATCCGCCCATATTGATAAGAAGAACGCCGCGATCCGCAAGGACGTAAAAACATCGACTTGGAACGCCGATATAATGTCAGCGAAAATCATGGATGATGAGATCAAGTATCAGCGAAAATTAAATCAGGACAACAAACAGAAGCAACAAGGGCAGCAGCCAGCACAACCTAATGGAGGCGTTCCTATGATGCCCTCCCAAGATGTGGGAGGAAACGCTGCACAACCCAGCGTGGCAGGATTGGAGGGCAAGCTACAGCTCACAGAGGAATATCTCCGCTCATTGGAACTCAAGGCCAAGATCAAGCTTAATGAGCTGGAGCAGCAAAAATTGCTTGAGCAGGCGAAAGCAAATTTCTGTGAATACATTTCAGCCCTCTATAACAGCGGTCGCCTGAACCACGTTGTTCTTGCTGCAGATTTTTACCGGAAAATTTTTGAGGAAGCGGAATATCCGGTCGATATGGCCAAGCAAGTCAATGCTGCTCTTGAAATCCAGCGAGACGTTCAGAGCGCCATAGAAGTCTTCCGATACAAAGTGGCTCGCGGGCAATTGTCGGGTGCCAGCGATAGCCTGCAAACTGCATTCATGACGAATGAACTCAATTCGGCGGTCCTTGGTTTGGAACGCCCATTGAAAGAGAAGGTGGCCGATTTCAACGCCAGCCTCGACCAGATGCGGAACCTCATTGAGGCGCGGGATTTTGGGAATTTAGAAATCCTGCTTCAAAAGATGAAGTCAACAGCCACGGATTTCGACACGACGAAACCGATGGCGATTGTCAATGGGGTGAAGCTGGAGAGTAAAATGCGCTTGGGGAAGGCGAAACTGGCCGCCCAGCAAGGCGACTTGAAACTTGCAATGGAAGAATTTCAGGCGGCGGCGGAGGCGTGGCCGGGCAATCCCGATTTACAGGACAAGGCCCTGACATTCTTCGACACCCAGGATGTGAAGTCCCAAGCTCTTGTGGAATTTGACAGGCTGGTTGAAGAGCAGAACTACCGGGCGATATTTGACAAGCAACTCGGGTTTGCCCCTGCCATCAAGGGAGACGCCAAGCGCGAGGAGGCCCTGAAAACCGCCTTGCTTGCTATCAAGGATGCCGAAACGGCCTCCGAGAAGGCCAATGTCCTCATCCGCAATGGAGACTACTTCGGTGCGTGGGAAGCTATCGAGCTCGCCAGCACCAAACTACCGGATGACAAGAAGTTGAACAAACTCCGCGCCGATCTTTCCGGGCGCAGCGCAGAGTTTGTTGCTGCCATCAACAAGGCTAGGGACGCAGAGGAACGGGATGAGGTCGGATTCAGTTTGACTTGGTTCGTGAATGCCCAGCGGCAATACCCTGCCAGCCAGATCGCTAACGCAGGTATTGAACGGCTGAGCAAAAAGTTACTAGAAGCGAGAATGTGACGCTGTGCCCCTAGCTGCGCCTGCCTTAATTTCCCAATTGGATGCGTTTACAGAATCGACTTCTTGTCATGGTTTTCTGCTCTCTCTCCATCACTTAACAGAGAGACTACTTGGGGTCTATGATTGCGCGAATTTCGTCTCGATTCTTCTCAAATAGCTTGTTGGTCTCCAAAGAAGATATAAACTTTTCTAACTCTTCTGAAATAAAGTAATTCTTCATATATTTTTTGACAAAAACGCCAAGACTTGAAACTTCCTCTCGAACTGCCACCTGCTGATCAACTAGAGTGGCGTAGGTCTGATTAGCTTTTAATGCGGCTATGTATTCTTCCCTCCATGCAGGATTCGCTATCGCACTTGGGCAAACGCCAGCTGGCATTCCCGCGGCTTTCGGAGGAGGAACATTTGCCATCGGGCCTCGCGAAATATCGACACTCTTATCAATCTTCGAGCTTAGTGCGTTAAGTGCGACAGCCATGGCATATGCCTTTTCAAGCTTGTGAGATCCCCACTTTTCTGACTGAGGGTCATCTGGAAGTTGCTTAATATTGTTGGCCAGTGTCAACAACGATTCAATACTCATTGTGGAGGGATCCTTTTCGGCCATACGAAAGCTGTCAGAAGCATAAACATCGTTTGCAAGAGACTGGCCTGCCCCATTCGAGGCGAGTGCCATGCTTACTATCCATAGTAGTATAAAATGTTTTAGATATGGAGGCATCATAAGTCAATCCATTAAGGTTCGGACACAGAAGCCGAGAGCTGCCGCTTATTAAGGCTCAAAGTCCACTTTGCCGTGGGCTGGCCCATCTCCATGTGGTGATCAACGGTGGCAAACTGCTTGCTAAAAGTGCCAATTTGATATGACCAAGGAATTGACCAATTGAACGTTCCGCTAGAATAAGAAGGACCACAAGTGCCGGTAGTGACATTGTCTATACCCGTGCATTTCCATCCCTTTCCTGACACAAGCGTATTACTTACCCCTAAAGGGGAGCCGGGTTTATGCCGCAGGCCTGACCAGAAGTTGAAATACCCTTGGGTTGAAGCCCAAGTTATTCCCTCGGCGATTTTAGTTTGTGAGAAATTAACATCAGTCGGCCCTATATACCACTCCGCAGCGGCATTAATAGCCATGTATGGAGAGTTCGTGCTAGGCGCTGATGTTTTGTTTATATAAACCACAGAGGGTTCAATAACCGAAAAGTGTAAGGATTTTGTTATTCCTGCAAATGTTGCTGTTACCTCGGGATTTGCAGCTTCGTTGCTTGCTCTATATGTGGCTAGGCTCCCCGTAGCTGGAGCCACGCTTCCTGCTGCGCCGGCGACGGCCCAATTGACCGTAACTGAGGAAGGCGAGAATGAAAGGGTGACTTTTTCGCCGACACCGAGTTTGGTCCGCTTTGTATCAGATGGTATAGTAGCTACAGTTTCTGTTTCCACTTTATAAATGAGCAGTGTAATCTCATCACTTGCCTGATTATTGCTTTTTGAGGCAACGCCGCCCGTCCAGCCTTGAGAGCAAGCTTTATACTTTTGCTCAATTTTGGTGACTTGGAATTTGTATTCACCCGGGGCAGTAGATTGGGTGACGTCGACTTTTACGGTCGGTCCATCCGGGGGATCCTGAGTGCCTAAAGTCTTGGTAAGTGTAAACTTTGGGTCACCATCGGTATCTGGAGTCACCTTGTCTGAATTGTATTGACAGGTGCATTTCTCACCATCCGTCGGGCAGGGAGTTTGCCCGCTTGCTGTTATGGTAACTGTTGTTGGCCCTTGAGCCGGAATCTCAACCACATAATAGTTCTGGTCACTTCCTGCTTGTGCGCCGGATACTGAAATTGTTGGCTTCGCCGGACTATCTTCGCAAGCCCAGATCTCCAATTGAACGAACGTCCCGATGCACAGAATCACCAGAAGGGCAAAACAGGTCTTTGGCTTTGTTTTCATGTTATTGATCTATTTCAAAAGTGTGGCGACGCGTTTGCCTTCTTTGCCGTCAGCATACATTATAGTTCCCTGCTGGGAGTCAATTTGCTTCTCCAATTGCCCAAGAGAGTCGTAAAAATAGCGCTTACTGATTTGTGGATAGCTTTTGTTGTGCTCGGTAATTTTATCGAGGGCCACCCTCCCCAGAGCATCAAACTCTCGATAAAATGTCCGGCTGGGCGAGGTGCTTCCTTCATCAAAAACGACTTCCTTTTCCCACGAGCCATCGGGAGAATATTCCTTTTTCGATTGAATACGCCCGTTGATTAATAATTTTTCTTCGCGCCCTTTTTCATCGTAAAAGTATTCAACAGTTCTTCCATCAGCGGATTTGAATGTGGAGATCCTGCCTTCCGTGTATTCAGCAGTATATACTGGCTTTCCATCTCGAATTCTAGTTGATCTTTTTTTTCGATCACTATCAGAGTAGTCGAAAGTGTTTATTTCGCCGTTCTCAAGAACTTCCCTAAATAAATGCCCTGCTTCATCGTAAGACGCTTGGTAAATTGTCTTTGTTTTTCCGGCAACAGTTTCCTCACGCTTTCGTAGTGCTCCAGCCATTTTTCCAGAAGTAAACCAACTCGATACGGTCTTTGTGCCATCCTGCTTTTGTATAGTTTCCATTCCTTTTCCCCCATCATAATGCCAGAACTCGCTCTGGTTCCTGGCGTTTTCTCGACCGATCGCAGCATTGTCAAAAGGGCCCGCTCCGGGCTTGATGTCGTAGGACCATTCGCCGTCCTTGATTATCTTTTTGCTGGCCGGATTCCAGGCGATCAGCTGGTCTCCGAGCTTGATCGTGGGGTTTAACTCGCCGTTTACGGCCTGCTCGAAGGTTACCTTGGCACCGCCGCTGGCTGGGGTGACTTCGCCCAAGGTCTTCTCGACACGACTCACCACATTCTTACCGCCGATTGATTCAACAACCGGGCGCTCTGCCGTCGCAGCGAGGCCAATCGTTTCCCAAGTGCCTGGGAGGGCGAGCCCGGTTACCTCCCCGGTCATCGCGTCGCGCTTGATCTCAAGGACCGATCTCCCGTTCTTCTCCACACTGGCCACCCGTCCATCCCGGTAATTGTAGCTGTAGAGATCTTCTTTGATCTTCATCGAGGCGATTCGGCCCGTTTTGAAAGTGATCTTGTCCCCGCACGGGGCCCATGCGGTGATCGTGTCGTCCTTGATCACGCCCTTCCACCCCGCGTTGCCTTCCAGAACTGTGGGGTCTTTTGTCCTTTGGAAAATCCACAACCACCCGGTGGGCATCTTCGCCTGAAAACGCCCCTCGTCCACCTGCCACATCCGCGCCTCAAGGAAGGGGAGTTCGAACCCGGAGCCGACGTAGGGGGAATTGCCAAAGGTGGAGTTGAAGATCAGATAAAGCGGGAGTTTTTCCACCTCGCCGATTTTGCGCACGATGTGGACATTGCCCTGATAGTCCACATTCTCGAAGTGTGAGACCGGGGGGCTCCAATCCAAGCCGCAGGCCATCGCCTTGAGGGGCAAGAGCAGGGCGAGGATAGGCTGGAAAATCTTCATGAGTGTGTGACTACTCGGGAGGCGGTGTCGGTGTTGTCGTCGGAGTGCAGCCTGCGGCATTGCGGGGCTGGGCATGGAGCCCCTTGCTTTGAGAGGCCGCATTTGCTGCCTGCGCCGATGTTGATGAAACCCAGGCGAGAAGGCCGACAATGGCACATGCGACCAGAATGACCGTAGATGAGGTTCTCATAATGAGGGATGGAGGCAAGCAGGCGCATGAGAGAACGTCAAGCGCTATTTGTATGACATATTCGTAACAAATAGAGATCGCCGATTCCTCTTGAGAATAGGGCATAAGAATGATGACCTAATAGGCTACATGGCCACCGCAATCAGCGTCCACAATCTTTCAGTGACCGTCCGGGAAAAGCATCATGTTAAGACGCTTCTTTCAAATGTCAATTTTGAAGTTGAACGAGGCCGGTTTATTGCGGTCATCGGAGCGTCGGGCTGCGGGAAAAGCACCCTAATCAAAACGATGGCAGGTTTGGTTGAGCCATCTGACGGCCAAATTCGCTTTGCCGGCCAATCGGTGCAGGATTTGAATGAGCATCTTCCACTTGCCGTGGGGTATCTCCCTCAATTTGGGGCGTTCCATGAGAAACTGACAGTAGGAGAAAATCTTTCCACTGCATCCGCCTTGCGCCTCCCGAGAAAAGTCACGGGCGAGCGGCGGCAGGCATGGATGCACCACATTACAAAGCTGGCCCGCATTGATCCTATGCTTCCCCAAGAATACCGGACCCTCTCCGGCGGACAGATGCGCCGGATGGCCCTTGCGGAGGAGTTGATTGGTGATCCCGCGTTCCTTCTACTCGATGAACTCACCAGCGGGCTCGATCCTTTTTCGGAATGGGAAATGATGGCATGGTTGCGGGATCTGGCACACGATATGGCCAAAACGGTTGTTCTTGTCACCCATGCGACGAACAACCTCCATTATTGCGATGCGATCCTCTTCCTTCACAAAGGACGGTTGATTCATTTCGGGGATTACCAATCTTTGCTGGACGCGCATGGAGTTGGTTCCATTCCCGAGCTTTTCGGTATCTACCAGACACAGGATTTTGACCTTTCGGCGTTTGATGCACCTGTTGAGGAAACAGCCACACAAGCAACAGATGAGTCTCTCACGATTAAATCCATGCCGCCTCCCGGCGGATGGGTGCAGATTCCAACCCTTTTGGCCAGGCAGGCAAAACTATTCTGGCGCGACCGTGGCCAGATCATCCTGCATATTGCGCTGATTCTCACTTTCCCGATGCTGGTAGCGGTTTTTGCCACGAGCGGCCTGCCACAAGTCCGAAGCCAGACGCTCTCCCTTGAATCCAACATCCTCCGCACTCTCCAGGACCAGCTTTTCTATCTCAAAGAATCCTTTCAGGCAGCCTCGCTGATTTCGGGGTTGGCGATGTTTCAGGTGATTCTTTTGACGCTGATTGGCGCGAACAACGGGGCCAGAGAGATCGCCAAGGAACGGGGTATCCTTGCCAAAGAGCTTCGGGCCGGACTCTCTCCGGCCGCCTATGTCATCGTAAAATTCCTGCAAATCGCGCTTCTGTGCGCCGTGCAAGCACTCTGGATGGGTTGGTTTGTAAAAACCGTCTGCGGTTTTCCGGGGAACCTCTGGGATCAATTCATGATCCTCTTTGCAACCACCCTTGCCATGAGCACGACTTGCTTAGCCATCTCTGCGGCCTCGCCGTCTCCAGAGCGGGCATCCTTGCTTGCCATCTACCTTGTGGGATTCCAACTGCCTCTTTCCGGCGCAGCGCTTGCGCTTCCCGATTGGCTCAGCACACTTTGCCGTCCCTTCATCGCTGCCTACTGGGGCTGGAGCGGGTATCTGCAAACTTTTCGCGATACCCGATATTTTGATATTGTTCGCCAATCCAGCGAAACATGGGTGGCTCCCTACTCGCTGGGGATGGCTGTTTTGGGACTACACATCCTTGTTGCTCTGGTGGCCACAGTTTTTCTTACGGGCAGAGTCAGAAGAAATGGAGCAGAGTGAGCCACTAAAAAGCACGCAAAACCACAAAAATATGCCATCGAAGAATATCAATCAGATTTGTGATTTCGTTCGGGAAACGAGCTTTTCCATTCATCGTTACGCTCCTTCACCATGAAGTTCTTCCCTTTTTGTGTCTTGTCGTGCCTTTTTGTGGCCCTGATCCCTTGTCTTCCTGCCGACGAAATCAAGACATTGAGGCTCACTCCTGCCGCAAATATGTCGCGGGCCGAGCTTCATCATGTCGCAACGGTTCCCAATCCCAAGGCCGTGCTGGTTTTGTGTCCAGGGTGCAACGGAAGCGGGGAGGGCTTAATTCGCTCGCCCAAATGGATTGCTTTCGCAAAACAGAATCGACTTGGCCTGGTTGGTCTTTCTTTCGCCTCGCCCATGCCTGCGATTCACGATGGAAGCGGCTATTATTACGCATCCAAGGGAGCTGGGGAGAAATTACTTGAGGGAATCCGCAAAATTTACGGCAGTGATCTCCCATTGCTCCTTTATGGATTTTCCGGTGGAGCTCACTTCACAAGTCGTTTTGAAGAATGGAACCCTGCTCGCGTCCTAGCTTGGTGCGCGTATTCGGCGGGATGGTGGGATGAACCGCAACAAAATCCCATTTCGCCGCCGGGAATCGTGGCGTGTGGCGATGAAGATCCACGCTACGGTGCCAGCCTCATCTATTTCAAGCAGGGCAGGGCGGTAGGTAAACCTTGGCAGTGGGTGAGCCTCGCCAAGACCGGCCACCAAGGAAGCCAGGAACTGGATGCATTTGTGAGAGAATACTTTTCAGAGATTTTATCCCAGTCCAAAGCCATGCCGATCTGGACAGATATTGATCGCGAGGAAAAAGTGTTGGCTTCCAAGCAAGCGGCCCATCCAGCACTGACTGGATGGTTGCCGTCTGAAACTCTTTTCACCGAGTGGAGGAAACTCAATGAACCGTGAACTTGCCGTTTGGTCGGCCAATAAGAAAATGTGAACAACCGGAGAATTTTCGCCTTAGATTGAGCGGATATTATGATCCAAATATCTTCCATTTCTTGCGTCCTCGCTACTTCGCATGAACATATTGATTTTACGCAATAAGGTTGGCCAAGGGTTTGCTCAGCTATGTGTTGTCGCGGTCTTATTTGCTACCTATCCCACCGCGATTGCCCAGTCTGCTCAGGATAAACAACAGAATCTCAGCGCAGAACCTTCCATCGCCAAAGCGGCCACGCCTTACCCTCGAGCGGTAGCAACCCAAACGCCATACGCGCCAATATCAGATTTTTTCAAAATCGAATCGGTGAATTTAGTCCGCAAGCCTCCGAAAGACAAATTTGCTGTTTGGAAAACCCCTGTGATCGCAGGAAAGCGTGGAACCTCGATTTTCCGTCCATGTTTGGAAGTGAAAGTTTCCGTTAACGCAAACATCCGTTCAGACAAAACATTCGCCAAAGCCTATTTCTATGGAGAAAACGATAAATTGCTTGTCTCCATAGATAAACCTTCGGAATCCGGCATTATCGGGACTCCCATGTATTCGGTGCCTGTCCTGTTCTACAAGGACAAGCCGAATCGTTTCTTTTTTGAAATTCCAGAAAAAATTGAAAAAACAAACTGGAAAGCCTTGGTCGTCTTTGGTGATCAGAATGAGGCGAAAGTTATAGCCTACCCGCCTACAGCCTCTGCATTTTTCCTCGAATACCCAGAAAAAAAACTTGTTAGTGATCAATCGATAAGACGAGTTGCCCGTAAACCAGACATGGACCCGCTCATTGAACATGTCGTGCGAACAAAAAATCCGCGCATGCCTCAGATGACGCTCTTTCTACGCCCGCCCAAAGGAATCTCCAATGCCTCAGAAGTCGAGGGGGTGATGGCCATCTGTGTTCTTGCTAACGGTCTGGAGGATATGAAGCGGGAACTCAGGAAAGAGGAAATGTCCGGCGACTATGCCGGTCTATTCAGTTTCGCCAACAAGCACAAACTCGCAATTCTCGCTTGGGGATCTCGGGGGCTTTGGGATCCAGGGCGGAACTACGACGATCTTTCGAGGGAGAAAGCCAAAGAAATTGATGAGTCGTTCGACATTGTGGCAAATGCATGGGCACGCGGCGTCAAGGAGTTGGGAGACAAGTATGGAATCCCACAGAAAAACTTTCTCCTTTGGGGAAATTGCGGGTCCGCTCAATTCGCCGCACGTCTCTGCTTGCGGAAACCGGAATACTTTCTTGCTGTCCACGTCCACATGCCAGGCAGTTACGACAAACCGACTCCAGAAGCAGCAAGGGTTCTGTGGTGTCTGACAATAGGTGAATTGGAGTGGGATATGAACGTTCAAAACGCTGGGTAAAGACAGTTCGAGAATTGGGGTATCCCATCGTTTACAAGGCTATTCCAGGCCTCGGCCATGCTGGTCACCCAGATGCCGCTGCTCTAGGATTTGAATTTTTCAATTTCGCGCTCTTACAAAAAGAGAAACGGGATGTTCTTGATGCTGAACTGGCAAAACGGTCGAACTTAACGACCTCGAATGAGAATCCACCAAAGCCCTGGCTGGAGGAGTTCAAGTCACCAGCGTTTTATGGGGATATGGTTAACCAAGAAATGTATCCAGCAGATCAGGTTGATTTGATACCAAATGGATTTCGCATTGGGCTACCGACGAAAGAAATTGCACTTATCTGGAAGAGAAGGTAAAGCGACTTACATCTACAAGATGCTAATTAAATCGAACTCAGCGAAAATTGTAGTATTGATTGCTCCAGAAAGATTGATTGGGATTCGATATATGTGCCTCGAAGGTCTTTTGCTATTATCACTGCTTTGAATTTTGATAAGGCCGATTTCTGTAAATGAACCAAATCTGACGGGATGATTTTTATCTATAGAAATGTTTTCGCTAATGATATTTGAAACAGGTTCCACTTGAACGCTAACATTCCCAGCTACGGATGTTGGGCAATACAATTTAAATAATACCGGCTCCGCCCTGCCCTCCGTCCGGTCGAGAGAATTGACCGATACTATATTTGTCGGAAGTAGAAATGCACGGAGATTACTAGCCGCATCGAACTTGGCAGAAAAATCAATCACATTTAATAAAGGCTTATTGTCAATAACACCTTGAATCGCAACTTTAGATTTCCAAGATAATTCGTTTTTGAAATTGGAAAGATCAAATGTTAAAATAATTTCTGATGTAGATTTAGGCTTAACTTTACTTGCGCCAGCAAACCCTTTATAGCATGAGCAGGATCCTTTAACGCTTTGTATCTCAAACACGTTCGTAGCATCAACATTCTCGATCACTATAGTTACCTTTACAGTGTTGATATCACCACGAAGGAGGCCTAAATCGATTTTCTCTGGAACTACAATTTCAGCGTTGACCTGCAAGCAGACAAAGCCAGCTACTAAAACTAGCATGTGCGTGCATTTCCAAGCAACTCGCTTCAATCGTTTGAGCATATGATGAGCTAAAGAAAGGCTTATTTTGTCAGAAAGCTAAATCCAAATCGGTCATCAGTAACGATTGACCTCGATGGAATAGGGACATCATAGTTCACATTGGATTCCGCCATAGTTCCAGCGGTGATTTTGTATGTTCGTTTAACTTTGATATTAGAATCAACGTATTGAACTATTTCAGCTTCGACAGGAAGCCAACATCCATCAATCTTCTCATTTTTGGTTACAGTCAGGCGACTTTCAGCTTTTGGGCTTTTGGAGTCTGGAGCAGAAAATCGGGTTACGCGAGATATTAGCGCAAATCCTTTCGTGATATCGAACTTTAAAATATCGATGCAAGGATCTTGTCGAATCGTTAGGGACAATATATTTCCCTCTCTTGCAATTTGACATAAATTTGCAACTTTTGTAGGATCGCTCAATAGTTCCGGCAGCGATGTAATTTCGTGACCAATCTGAATCTTTAGCAAGTTTGCAAACAAAGGAAACGCTAAATGTGACATCTCGCTTGACAAAAAAAGTGGCGGGCTTGAGGACACTCTAGTGACCGACGAAACTTCTGGAGTCACATTTTTCGCGACTTGCCTAACATACACCCACTTTGTGCCATCGAAGGCAATCTGCCCGGTAGAGTCTATGTAAGAGTCTGGATTATCTGCTTCTCGTTCACGAAAGCTAGATATCCCGAATTTTAATTTTCCTGTTGCCAAGTCTAATGTTCCGGAGCTGGCAAAAGCCACCTGATCTTTAAGGGGGGCTTCAGCTGCTCCTGCAAAATCAAGAACAGATTGCGATTTATAGTCAATCGATATTGAAATAACTGGCAAGTTTGCTTTCGACAATAACGCAGTGCAGAGTTCCTTAATAGCGGGAGACACTTCAGCTTCTTCAGCTTTTATTGGGCGAGCAAAAATAATTAGGACAATTAATATTTTAACAGGAAGATAATTCATCTGCAAATAGTGCGAATTGGGGATATGTGGCCTCACCAAGCCTATGCACAACCGCAATTTGATTTTGCGACATTGTGCATAAGCTCAGATCAAATGAATTTAATGAAGCTTTTTGATTTACTCCTGGTGCGGATCAGGAGTGGGGCTTGGAGTAGGATCGCAGTTCGAATCCGCAGAAGTCGCCGCAGCTTCACCGCCATTGACCGGCGAGTTATCTGGTGCAACACTGTTTTTCACACATGCTGTATAAAAGTCCATTGTAACAGGAGGCTTGATCTGCACGCCTTCTGGAGAAAGTTCGGCTGCTACTGTGCATGTAGTGTGACCCGCAGGAACACAACCTCCTGTGCTTTTGTATCCGCAAACATCAGCAGATTCCACACACTGCACCCCAACTCTTTCCGGCGTGCATTTCCATTGGTTTTGGTTATGATACTCCGTGTATGTAGGGTTACATACGTGCTCTAAGCGTGCGCCCAAAATACAGGGAATACTGACAGTTCTTACTTCACAGCCATTCGTAGACACGCTACCACAATTGTTATCAGGGTTTTTAGATCCACATATGGCCATTGCTGATGGCACAAATATGGCAAAACCAACAATCATGCAGACAGTTATGAACACGCCAAGCAAAATAGCGAAGCGTGAAGTATGGTGGATTTTGTTGCTTTTGGGGTTGGTATTCATATATAGTGGGCGGTTTGAAAAATAGCAACATGTTTTCCCTCATGTAAATGGCACGCTTATTGCTGTGTCTCTTTTTGATGAAATCATACCAAGTTTCCTTTTTCGATGAAAGTCAGCGCCTTGCCGCATT